>MDSW01193388.1_pt1 | contig 25209 bp, 17 predicted proteins | sample 811171 | NCBI WGS metagenome assembly MDSW01 (sample SAMN05326641, study PRJNA326480) | marine metagenome | isolation source: seawater | place: Atlantic Ocean: North West | collected 2012 | reverse complement strand
GTAAAGATTTTTCTGAACTTCAGGAAAGATACAAAGATTTTCTTTATGTAAACAACGATACATTAGAATCTCAATTTTATGAAGAAAACGAATTTAAAACAACAGTTAGAGGTGTTAAAGTTCGTGGTTCATATGATACTTTACAAGAAGCTCAGTCTAAAGCAAAAAAACTTCAAAAAACTGATAGAAATTTCAATGTATATATTGGACAAGTAGGATATTGGTTACCATGGGATCCTAATCCTCATTCAATTGAAAATCAAGAATATGCTGAACCAGAACTTAACAACCTTGTTAAAGAATATCGTAAAAATCAAGATAAAAAAGACGAACACTTTGCTGAAAATGTTGATTATGCCAAAGAACAAGCAGAGAAACAAAAACTAGAAAAACAAAAAACTTTAGAATCTGTTGAAGAAGAAAATTCTGGAGAGCAAGAGGAAAGCTCGGAAAATTCTACAACTGAATCGTCAACAGAAGTAGTAAATTCACTCGAAGAAGCCGATCCTTGGCTAAAACAAAAAGAAGAATCATAGATAAAAAAATATTAATATAATTTAAATGAAATCAATTATATTAATACTATTAATTTTGGGATTATTATTAATGGTTAAAGGATATACTGAAAATTATAAAAATTGTCCTTTGCCTAAAATAGAATATAGATATATTCCCAGAAATTTTTATGAGGAACAGATTACTGAAAATAACTTGAAAAGTTTATATAGCGATATGTTTAATAAATCGGATACTTGGAGTAAATATCCAGTTGGTGATGCTGAAGTAATTTCTAAAGTGGATAATAGTAAAAATTTTATAGACGAGTCAGACTATGATACTGATGACGAATCATAATACTATCTGATATACATTTGTCGATTTAGGTATTTTTTTACCTTTTTTACTTTTATTTTTACCCTTATTATTAATTTTAAATTTATTAAATACATGATTATTAAAAATATTATTAGGTGTAATGTTATATTCATATCTGGTAATATCTAAATATAAGTCCCAATCAAATTCTTTTAATTCTAAAACTTCTTTGTCAACTGAAGTTATACATTTAGTCAGTAATTTCTGTAAGTCGGTATTTTTTAAATAATCTTGATATTCGTAAAGAACAGAATGACTAAACATTACAATATCAGTCCAATCATTATCATCAAGAGTAATAGGTTCTAAACCAGAATTATTGATTCTTTCATAAATATACTGTTCGAAACATTCTCCGGGTGCATTATAGATATTATTTTGACCTTTTACATTATTAAATTCATATGTTGCTCTACCCCAATCAATAATCTTTACAATATATCCATGTGTAGGAACTTTATATTTAACACTATTATGCCTAAAATATATGAATTCCTCATCTGTTTTGGATAACATTATATTTCCAAAATGTAAATCATTATGTTTTATACCAAATACTGATTTCATAGTTACAATTGCTGCGATTACCTGAAATACTAAAGATAAAATTAAATCATATGTGATAAGTTTATTATACATAAGATGATCTATACTAAATTGAGCATATTCGGTAACAAGAAGATATCCGGGGACATTGGGATACTGTAGGAATATATCATCATCTTTTTGATAATACCTTATATCAGCATCTATATCAACAAGTTCTTCAAGTTGACTTATAATACTCTCTGAACCTGTTATATCAAATGTAAATTTATTAAAATTGGTATAATAATTACCAAAATATCTACAAAAACTTGGTGATATTTTTTCTTCAAACAATTTCGAAGTTAAATATGTAGAAAATACTTCAATATTACACTGATTATCTAAATTATAAAATCCATCATAAACAGCTTGTCCTATAGGTGATATATTTGACATATCTTTTGACAAAGATTTATAATACATTTCTAATTGTTGTGGTTCAAAAAAAGACAATTCCTTTACAAAAACTTTTTTATGAAAGACATTATTTGATTTACTCTTTATCTTAGCATTATAGGAATAGCCAATTGAACCAAATCTTTTTTTCTTAGATATAAGTTTAAATAATTTATCGTTATTATTAAGTGTTTTTGAATTATTAATGAAATTACTAAACAACTTTATGTGTGGGATAAAAAAACTAAAGTCATTTATTGAATAAAATTCTTTAATGCTTTCTTTTAGTCTTAAAAACTCTTTATCTGTAATATTTCTTAACCCCAAACATACGTCTATTTGATTGTTATCGATTCTGTCGCCCATATTAAACCTATATCTCATTTTTTTAATCTGCTTTAAACTAATATAATGCGTAAAAAGATTAAAACAATTAGCAAAGGTTAAAATAATAAGAAAATGGCTAATGCTATAAAATTAACAAAATTTGATATGTCTAATATAGAAGATGATAAAGTCGTTGTATTAATTGGTAAGCGTGAAACAGGTAAATCTTATCTTGTAAAAGATTTACTATATTATCATCAAGATATGCCCGCTGGAACAGTAATAAGTGGAACTGAAGGTGCTAATAGTTTCTATTCTAAAATGATGCCCAGCTGTTTTATACATGGAGAGTATAATGAAAGTATAATAGCAAATTATCTTAATAGACAAAAAAAAATTACAAAAGCATGGAAACAGCAAATGGACTCAACGGGAGATAGCAATACTGACCCACGTGGATTTCTTATTCTTGATGATTGCTTATATGACCAATCTTGGGTAAAAAGTAAAGACGTTCGTTCATTATTTATGAATGGTAGACATTATAAATCAATGTTTATAATTACTATGCAGTATGCTTTAGGTATTCCTCCTAATTTAAGAACAAATATTGACTATGTTTTTTTATTAAGAGAGAATATTGTAAGAAACAGAAAACAACTTTACGAACAATATGCTGGTATGTTTCCATCATTTGAAGTATTTAGTCAGGTTATGGACCAATGTACCGAGAATTATGAATGTTTAGTAATTCATAATAATGCGAAAAGTAATAAATTACAAGATCAAGTATTTTGGTACAAAGCTTCGCCACATGACGACTTTCAAATAGGTCATCCTGAATTTTGGAAATATCACAATGCTAATTTTGATCCGGACCATGATAATAATGAAGAAGAATTTGACCCACTATCCGTAAGGAAAAAGAAAGGATGCTTAATAAATGTTAAAAAAGAGTATTAAAACCCTGGGTCTCCTAATAATACCTCTTGAGTATTTACACTGGTAATAACATCAGTTTTTCCTCTTGTTATGAAATATGTTACTACACTAACTACTAATGCTAATACTGATAATTTTATCATTGTTTTGTTATTGGTTTTCTCTTCTGAACATTTATTATGAACTACATAGCTTACAATTGTTATAATTAAAGATATTACACACGCAAGTATCACACTGTTTACCATTTATAAATTATTAAATAAAATAAACCATGTAATTAAATTTATTAAATTAAAAAGTTAATTTAATTAATTTATTATTGAAATCTAACAGCATCGTTAAAAAAACTAAATTCATCTCCATCTTCATCTTCTTTATTTTCATCTTTATGGGAACTTTCTATATTTTTCTTCAATTCTATAATAGCTTTTTTATTAGATAAAGTCTCAAGATGTTCTATATCTTCTTGGGCTACTTTATCTTTTAACTCTTTAGCATCATCATCGAGTATATTATAATCATTCAAATTGTCATAAACCTTCGGAGTTTCAACATCAGTTTTATCAATGCTTTTATTATCAAGATTAATTGTTTCCTTTACGTTTGTATTTTCTGAGTTGTCTATTTTATCATCTACAGTTCCATCTTCTAAATTACTTTCATTTTCTTCTTGATTAGAAATAACACTTTCTACAACAGAATTTAGAGCTTTTGTGTTATCATCTTCCTCCACATTTTGTAATTTTTCTATAATTATTTCATTAGCTTTATTGTCAATGTGTGTATTTTCAGGTGTTGTATCATCCGAATTGATAATTTTTATATTTTCATCAACTTTTTCTTCTGTGTTTGATTCAATTACTTCTTTAGACACCATTTTTTCATTGATATTATTTCCAGATTCGATTATTTCTTGTGCTAAAGATTCGGATTTATCTAAAGTAATAATTTTATTATCTCCACCCAATTGTTCAATTGTATTAGAATTATTTTCATGAGAATCACCCTCATTATTAATTACTGACTCAATTTGAGGAACATCTAAATTAGTTTCTAAAGGTTTAGTTTCAGAAGTATCAACGACGGCACTTTCTAAAGGTTTGGTTTCAGAAGTATCGACGACGGCACTTTCTAAAGGTTTAGTTTCAGAACTATCAACACGCGAAGCTTCCAAATTTCTATTTTCAGAATCAACTTCAGTAATAGTGTCTATAGTTTGAGCTTCTTTTTCATGTGTTTTAAATAACGAATCTTTTAATTTAGGTGACTCAATTTTATCAGGTATTTCATTAGGCATTTCATCAGGTATTTCAAGAGTTGAATAATTGTCATCAAAAGATGATTTTGATAATGTTTGAATTTCATTTCTTACTAATTTTCTTAAATTACTTTTGGTTGTTTCTGATAATGATTCTTCGATATTATCGGCAATTTCGTCGTCTGTAAAGTCTTGATCGATATATTCTTTAAGGATATATCTTACTGGTAATAATTTACGTATAGTTTCTTTAATTGATTCTTGAATAAGTTTTTCTGAATCTGCCATATTTCTTTGAATATCAATTGAACCCGCGGTATTATCTAACAGCCAAGATTTTCTCCAAAAGTTTCTGGCACATTCTATATAGCACTTATGAATAAAAAATGCTCCTACAGGCACATTAACAGGTATTGTTTTATTATTTTTTTTTAATTTAATAGAAGAAAGAACTTTTGTATGACTAACAAAAACAGCTGTTATAAGGTCTTCAATAAAATCACAGTCTGTTTTTTTAACAATTCTTTTAAATTCTTCTTCTACTTTATTTTGATTCCATTGTGGAACACTCGAAAGTAATAATTGAAATTTTTTAAGTATACTTTTATCTTTTATTTTATTACAATGATTTTGAGCAGCATCATATATAGATTTAATACCTACATATATTTCTGGTGATAATACACTAACTAATTGTCGTGTATATTCTTCTTTTGCATCAGCAAGTACATTCATGTTGTAACGGCTCATGTTTATGTAAAATGAGAAAATGCTTTAGAAAAATGAACGAAATTAATTATAAGCATATGACGAAAGTGATTGAGTGTAAGGGTTATTATTAAATGCCTTAAGCAAGTCTGGTTCAATACGTTCATCAAGAATATTATAATCATATTGATTTTTTTCTTGTGTAATTGAACATGGTTTCATTTCAGGAATAGAATTTATAATCTTAGTTCCAGTTAACTCTCTGGTATTAATTCTGTCTCCTTCTATTTTCTTAACTTCCATTTCAATATGGTCACTTCCATTGGATACTTTAGGTCCTTGAGGACCAGGGCTTCTGCCTTTAAGGGATGTTTCACGGCATGCGTTGTGACGCATATTGGAATATTTATCCTTTGATGTAGTTTTTTTGTATAAGCTATTAGCAGCACCTTCATACTCAAAATCAGTAGTAAATTGTCTATTTGTATTAGGAGCTTCTTTTTTATTCGTTATGTAACCAAGACCACCATTTCTTTCTCTATCAGCTATGCCTTCATATTCAAAATCTGAAGTAAACTGTCTATTTGTATTGGGAGCTTCATGTTCGTTAGTTAAGTAACCTGTTCCTTTAGAAATACCGCTTAAATGACCTGTATGAGAATTATCAATTCTGGTTTCTTTAATAGTTTTCTTAGCAACATCATTGGGGTCATATACAGCAAGTTTAACAGGTCCTTTTACATTTCCTGTTCTATTATCATGAATATTAGTTTCTTTTATTGTTGTTCTAGTTCTATCATTAGAATCTTTTACAACATTTTTTTGAATAACTTTCATATTAAGATGCATTTCTTCTTCTCCAACAGTTTCTCTTATAGTTGTTTTAAATTTCATAGTTTTATAGTCTATTACTGTTCCTTGAGTTGATGTTGTCGTTTGAACATTACCTGTTCTATTATCATGAATATTAGTTTCCTTGATAGTTGTTTTAGCAACATCATTTGAATCCCATGCCGCACCTTTTTCATTAGGATTCATATGACCCGTATGATCGTTGTCGGTAGTAGTTTCACGAATAGTTGTTCTGGTTATGTCTTGATCATCCCATACAGCACCTTTTTCATTAATATCAACATTTCCTGTTCTATTATCATGAATATTAGTTTCTTTTATTGTTGTTCTTGTTACATCATCTGGGTCCCAAGCAACACCTTTATCACTTGAGCCAAGATTACCAGTTCTTGTATCATGAATATTTGTCTCTTTTATTGTTGTTCTTGTTACATCATTAGGGTCCCATGCTACATTTTTAGATACTTGGGATGCTCCAAGATTACCAGTTTGTCTACTGTTTCCTTGAACATTTTCTTTTTTGGTTGTTTTCATAACATCAAGTAGAGGGGCAAGTATAGACTTTACAACTGTTGTTATATTACTGGTATGTGTTCTTTTTTGAGTAATATCTCTTTCATTTGTTCCAAGATTAATACTTCCTTTTCCATGATCATCGTTTTTTACATCTTTTTTGAATAAATTTCTGGGACCAGTTTCAGGAACTTGTATCTTTGTTGATCTTTTATAGAGTGACCTGTGCGGGTCTTTTTTAAGTGATGCGGGTGCCGCACTACCAGTATAATTTTTAGAGTCTTTTCTATTAGTGTCTTTCATTACATGACATGCTCTGGCGGTTTGTTTTTCTACTCCTCCTACAGTAGTAAAATACCTATCTTCACTGTTAGTATAGAATGTATCTGGTCTATTTTTTGCCATATTAGGTTTTAAAGTTGATTTTCCGTTAGCTGATTTACCTGGAACAACTCTTCCCTTGTAAGAAATTTGTGGATTAGATGCTGGTCTAAGTTCATCAATTGTTTTAGGAATAACAAAATCTCTAATATCTTGATGAAATCCACCACTTGGTGTTGTAAGTTCATCGTCCATTCCTGGTCCTACTCTAACTTGTTCAAAAGGTAATTCATTTTTTTTAAATCTTGAAGGCATATGTCTGTTGCTCATTTCATCGTTTCTTTCAGTAGTATCTTGAAAATTAACTTCTTTGGTTGGTTCAAACATTGGTAATGGTGCTGACTTTTTTTTTGAAAAGTGTTCTATTCCTGTATGATTATCTAAAATATTACTATTAGAATTAAACTGACTCTGTTTTATGTGTGATCCAAAAAAAGGTACATTTTTTTGCTTAAATACTTCTTTATTTATGACTTGTCCTGATAATGAAGATTGAAAACTATTATGAGATTCTCTGTTGTTTTTTTGAAGATATTTTATAGATGTGCTATTTTTATTAATAACATTATTATTAAATTGAGCTGGAACAACATTTGTTTCAAGCGTATTTTTAGATTTTCTAAAGTTTTTAATAGCTAAATCACGTTCAATACCTATTGTATTTTTTGTATAATTTGAACTATATATTGAGTTTTGAGAAGGATCCTTAAAAATAGTTGAGGATGTGTTCTCCTTTCTATTATTTTTACCGTTCTTATTTAATTTAACTCCAGTCCCAACTAAACTACTTACTAATAATGATTCCATATTTATATTATATTCGGTTTTTTTATTTACATCAAAACATAAGTAAAATATAATTATACTTAGGTTTTTAAATTACGCTTGTCTGATATTTTGTTTATTTTGCCAGTGAACTGACGCGGGTTGTGTAGCTACAGCACAAGTTCTGGATGTTTGTTCACATGGTATATTTCCTCCAGCTGGTAAAGCAGGTGTAGGATCAATAGGATTAGGGATACATGGTCTATGGTTATCTTTTGCTTGTATTCTATTACTTATATTCCAATTAAATGGAATTTCTACACGTTCTTGAGGATTTCCACATACAAGATGTTCCCATCTGTTCCATCCAGTTCCTCTAAGATTACATGATGGATTAGTTAAACGAGTGTCTTCGGAAGCAACAAAACAATCTTTCCAATGTTGCATTTGTTCTTCTGTGTGAATACCGCATTTTCCAACTGCGCCTTGCCCACATACTTCTCCCGAAGTGCATACTTTTTCAGGACATGAAGGCATGTATGAATCATGGATATTTCTTGATAATTTGCGTGTTATCCCAGATAATTCTGAATCAACATCAACAAGTGGAACTCCCTTAAGATGAGATACACCTTGTTTTTGTAATCTTACTGTAGGTGGAACTGGGTAACATGGCTCACATGAATGTTTAGGAACATCAAGATGATATATACCTGGTCCTACTGATTGGTTAATAAACTGTCTGTAAGCTTCAGTTTCAAAAATATTTCTAGAAAAGCTCATTTATATAATATACATATAATTTTTTTAAATTGATTAAAAAATTTATATACGATATATAACCTTATTAATTAAATTTATTGTCTTTGGTTGTGTAAATCACATGGATTTCTTGTAACTACTCTGGGAGGGGGGCAGTTATTAATTTTAAGTGGAGCAGGTAAACTTACTAATGGACGAGGAATGTATTGGCATGCTGGTAAATGAACTTTTGTAAGGTCAACAACTCTTTCTTTATTACAAGCATTTGCTGGAATAGTAAGAGCATTTCCTTGAGGGGGAGAATATTTCTTGGTAGGGCATCTTGTAGCTAATCTTGTTTGGCCTCTAAGGTCATTTTCAAGATCAACCATATTTCCCTTAATGTGTGATACATCTTGTCCACCTAAAAGACCGAATTCATGTCTGCATTTGCTACAGTTTTCATAGGGCATAGGATTGAGAAGATAACTAAGAGGTCCGCAACTTTGATTGATATCAACTTTGTATGCGCAGGTGTCATAACTAAGTCTATTTGAACTCATTTATATTATACAACGAGAATTTTTTTAATACTTATTTAATATTAATAATTGACATAATATTAAATAAACTCTAATGTAATTTATTTGAATTTAATTATTGTTGTTGTCTGGCCCAATATTTACCGTTATATGAGTACCCACATTTATTTAAATAATCTTTGTTACGGATAATTTGTCTGGAAGGTTGACCTCCTCTTAACCAGGCTGGATCAGAGTTTTCAGGTATAATATTATTAGGATTTTGTATATTTTCTCTTATACATTGTATTTGAGGAGTGTATCTATCTATGTATATACCTGAAAGAGTATTACATGATTTTTGTTGAACTGTAGTCTCTCCGCCTCTGAGATGACTTTCAATTGTAGCATTACCTTCGCCACGTCCTTGGTAGGGAGTAGTCGCATGAGGTCTTTCAAATAATTGATTAATAACTCTTAAATTAGTTAAATTACGTGCGTTTCTTAAAGTAGAATCATTATCTACATTACATCCGTCATTAGATGTCCAACCGACACCATCCCTGTAGAATGTCGATGGTTGTTGAAGACTAAGTTCTCTTGTGTAAGGTGCTTCACAATGACAATCATGATGATTACGAGTTTGATATTTTCCTTCATATCCTATGTCTCTTTTATTCCTTTTTAAAAAACATTCATCCTCTCTTAATCTGGTTAATCCTTGTATTCCGAATTCTTTTTTCGAACAATAATTTACACAGTTATTCATTTAGTATATATGTATAAAAGATTTTAAAAAATGGACTATAAATAATTAAATTAAAATATACCATTTCTTATTTTACTATCTTTTAAAAATTCCCAATTATATTTTACACATTGATCACCATTTCCCTCTTTACATGTTGGCGGTGTATTATATAACCATTTAGCTAATTTAGTCTGTTCATTAGGAATTGTAGTTACAGGCATAGTGTAAAACTGTCTTTGAGTAGTGTTTCTTTCAAAAATATCATCAGCATCTTTATATAAATTATAGTTACACTTTTCGTCTATTTTAGCATTTAAATGAGGATTAATATATTGATTTGCCTTGTTAATAGACTCTCTGTTGGGTCTTTTAATATAATCATCAGGCATAACATTCATGAAAGGATTATTTAAGGTAGGTTTTATAAATTGTATATTATTGTAATTTTCAGTAAATTTATCAGACATATTAACATAAACAAGATATGTTAGTCCCAATGTAATAATAAAAATGTATAAGTATTTAGTATTTGCTGTATATGCTGTAAGAACAGCAGATAAATACATTGATAATCTTGTTAGACTATTAAGTTTTTCTTCTAAAGTCATATCTTTACTTGGGAAAAACTCATCCATTCTATCATATTTAAATAATATTTCTATATCATCATGCCAAAATTTATCTTTAACAATAGTTATTGTTTGCTTTAACAAAGACTTATCAGTTTTTTTAGAGTTAGTAGACATTATATAATATTAAAAGTTAATAATTTAAAATTATATTATTCTTAATAAACTACAGATTAAAGACCCTCTATTTCATCAGCTAATGCGTCTAAATCTATTTCTTCTTTAATCTCTTCAATTTCGGGTTTATTCTCTCGTTCTTGTTTTTCCAAAAGCATTTTTTTCTTTTTCTCTAATTTTTGTCTTAGTCTATCTCTTGTTGATTTAAGTTCCATTTTAGACTGCATTTGTTGAGTGGTGTGTTTAGGAACAGGAGCACCACTGTTAATTATTTGCTGAGCTTCATCTACAATATTTTGATTTTCAGGATCTAATCCACTCATCATTCCAGATTTCATCATTGAACTAAACATATTTAATGGGTTACTCATATCGGCTCCTCCTTTTCCGAGAGAATTCATTACATTTTGAGCTTCAGAAAATAATTGTGTTTCATCAAGATTACCATTAGATAATTTTGTTTGTATTTTATTTGTGATATTTTGAATAAGATTTACTACACCCGAATCATCATTTTCTTCATCAAAATTACCACTTAACAATGATTTTAATAATTTTTGAGGGTCATCAAGATTAACTTTAGATGGGTCAATCTCATCAGCTATTTCTTTTGCTAAATTACCTATAACTCCGCCGAAAAGGTCTGGGACAGGAATACTAGATCCACTAGAAGCATCTGTTTTATCTGGATTATCTTGAGTTTCACTGCCTTCCTCGGTATCTTTATAGTTATTAGTTAGACCGTCAATAATATTCATAAATGTTCTTGTTTGTTCGTCAACATCTTCGCATAAATTAGCATTTTTTAATTCCTTTAATAATGTTTTAAAATCTACATTTTTAATATGTTCATATGCGAAGATATATAGCGTATGTAAGTATTTCCAAATATTGTCTTTTTGTTCATCACTTAAATTTTCATCATTCCATATAGTGTGAAAATCAATATTATTCAAAATAACTGTCCCTTTTGAGAAAATAATTTCATTTTTACTTGATATATCATCACCCATATCAGAACTATTTTCAATAAATTCTTTAAGATATTTATCTCCTACATTTTCAAATATATAGTATTTTTCTATAGCATCTTTTTGCTCAGGGTAGAGGTTTTTTATGATTGTTGTAAACTGAGACAAGTTTTCATTGAACTTTTCCATTATATATACTTAATTAATTATCATTTTTTTTAAGTAAATATATATTTATTTTCCTAAAGTATTTTGAATATGTTTATCAGTCAATTTAATTAAAACTTGAAGATATTTCCAAATATTATCTTTTTCTTCATTATTAAGACTTTGCCATTTAGACTTTAGTTTCGACATAATATCAAATGCGCTATTATCATCATCTTTATCTATATTTTCAGAGATAAAATCCGTCTCGAGAAGAAGTTTTTCACTTTTTTCCATTATTCTATCACGATATTTGTAAACATACATAGTAAACATTTCTATATTTTTATTAGAGTTATTTGCTTTAAGAGTCTTGATACCAGTTAAAGCCAATTTTAAATCACCGTCATCTTTAAATCTATCTGATAAAGCCTCGGCTAGGTTAATTAATTGAGTATTGAAAGTATTTACTACAGGATTAGACATTTTATATATAGATTTATTTAAAAAAAACTTTTTAAACCAATATATTTTAAAATCTTTAAATAAAAAAGTTAAAATGAACCCCTTGATTTCTGTAGCTCTTCGAGTCTATTTTGAAAATCTCCTGATCTTCTTCTACCTACTTGTTCTTGTCTAACACCTCCGGGTTGCTGTCCATTTTGAGAAGGAGCAGGAGTTCCACCTTCGTTTTGAAGAAATTGAAATGAAAAACTCATAGGTTCAGGATTATCTTGTATAAATGAATATGAATCTGACCATCTGTTACTCATTTCTACAGGATTAAAATCGTTAAGTCCTTCACTTGGTTGATTAGACGAACCTCCTCCAGATACAGAGGGATGATTTGATGGGTTTCCTCCCTGGTCAGTCGATACCATTGAATTATTAGAGGGTTGCATATTACTAAGATACATTTGTATCGCAGCACCCGCGATAACAGGCCTACCCTTAATAAAGATAGATGGGACAGTTGTTATGATCGATGGAATTTTAGGATTATTATCTACACAAATTTTTAAAAAGTTATCAAGTCTGTTCTCTTTAGAAAGTTTACTCCATAAATTTTTTGACCTTTGGTCATTTTTTGAATAAAACAAAATAGGCTTCGCGGAAGACATATATATTTTTTAAATAAAATTTTATTGTTAATTTTACTAATCAAAAAAAAATTTGATTACTTAAAGTTATATTATCTCTTATTATATTAATATGAGTTCTATCAGTAATTACAACAAGATTTCTCATGATGGTAAACATTATAAAACTGAATTCACCCTCAGTAAAACTCCAGTATATATTGCGAATTCTCTAAGACGAAGTTTTTCTTCAATGGTTCCTACAGTAACATTTGACGATACATATTTCGACGATATTAATTCAAGATCTATAAGAATACATAAAAATACGTCGGCTCTCCATAATGAATTTCTTTCTCATCGAATTTCATTGACTCCCATTAATTGTGAAAATACTAATTTACTTACAGAGACTGTCTTTAATAAAGATGGAACACGTTCATTTCAATTTGCCCGAGGCAATGATAAGTTAATTTTTAGGTTAAATAAAAAAAATAATCAAGCTATGTCTCAATTCAGAGATAAATTGGGATTAATTAATGTCAAAACATCTGATTTTGAAATAGAAAATTATAATGGTGAAATCTTGCCTACAGATGACTTTTTTAAACCAGATGTCTTTACAAATGATCATATTTTACTTGATAAACTTAAACAGGATTTGGGTAATGAAGATGGTGGTGAAGAAATTATTATTGATTGTGTTCCACAAATTAACATGGGTAGATTTAGCACTAAAAATGATCCTACAGGAACAGTTACATATGAAATGGTAGTTGATGATTCAAGAGTAGACTCAGTATTTGAACAAAAAAAACTTTATCTAAATACAGAAAGGGTTAAAAAAGGCTTACCTGAATTTTCAGACGATGAAGTAACACAACTTCGAACATCATTTGATTTACTTGACAAGGATAGAGTTATCCAAACAGACCAAAATGGTAACCCTAATATATTTAAAATATCTGTCGAAAGTATTGGATTTCTTAATCCTGATCTAATAATTAATGATGGTCTCGGTATGTTAATTATATCTCTTAAAGATATTCAAAACAGTTTTACATTTGATCCACAAACTTATAAATTTACTAATAATAATAAAATTGAAATGAATTTGATTGATTCCACAAATGTTAATACAGGTTGGATAATTAAAGTTATTAATGAAAATCATACTGTAGGAAATCTGCTTTCCAATGTTATTCGTAATATTTGGTGCGATGAAGGAACTTTTCTAGATTATCCAGCTCTAAAGATGGCTGCATATAAAATGCATCATCCTACAATTGAGGAAATTGAATTCATGCTTATCCCTAAAGAGATGTCAAAATCGAACAAAATTGAAATAATTAATAAGCTTTACAATTTAGATGTTCCTATTATTGGTCAAAGAGAAAATCATCTTGATACTGAAGATGAAGATAGTGTTAATAAATTATTGTGTGCTCTTGTTTTCCAAAAATCAATTAGCTGCTGTATTGAAATGCTACTTGATATCAAAAAAACTGAGAATCTTAGAAGTTTACAACTTAATTTTAATGTAAAAGATGATGATGAGTGGATGCTTAAAAACACCCATATTTCAGGATATTTTAACAATGATTCAATTCCACTTAGTAATATTTATAACATTAAATCTATTCTTAATATTGATAAGCAGGTTGAAGTCGTTCCTGCGGAAGTTACATCTCATGGGTATTCTCCAGAAGAACCTTTGACACCACCGTATTCGTCTGTAAGCCCTCAATCTCCAACATTACAAACAGTAGATACCCCTCCTTACATCTCAGCATCAACTCCTCCAGTCGCGCCTCAGGAACAAGAATCTCCTGCTGAAGAAGAATCCAGAAAACAAGCTGAAGGTGATAGTGAAACTGAAAGCGTTTCTTCGCCAGGAGTAAAAGAATCTATTATTCCAGGTATAACTCAAGACATTTTCACATATAATATGAGTGAACTTTTAGAAGGAAGTGTCAAAAATAAGAAACGATTCGATACAATTATCCAAAAATTATACAGTATTGAAGATGCTGAAAAACTTGAAGTAAGTGTAACTGATTTTGATAGTATAGTTGAAATGATTAAATCTCCTGATTCAGCAACAAATAAAGTTCCTATCAAAGGTGATAAATTAGATGTTAACTTTACTAAAAAAGCTCATGATACCGATAGTAATAAAAGTATTTACAAGGGAATTCGTGTTGATTACTCCAAAAAGACCATCGCACTATTCACAAAAACAATTACTCTTAAGAAGAAATAATTTAATTAATACAAAATTTTCATTAATTAAATTACATTAACAAAGTGTATATAAATGCGGCATCATATGTTCTTACAAGATTACATACCACATTATAGGTAATTTTAAATGAATCATTACCTTGGGTTCTCTCAAACTTATACAGATTATGCAGATCACAAATAGTTTTCTTATATTTTTTTTCTAATTCACAATACACGCTTTTAACCTTACATTTTATATATAATTCATGTAGTTTTGTCGTATAATCAATCATCAAGTTATTTATTTTTACAGCATTTGTTCCATATTCAGGGAAATACTTCAGTAATTCAGGTAGATTTTTTTTACGATACATTGATTTGATAACAATAAAATCTATATTATTTTGGTCTTTAACTAAATTACTAATATTTTCGAAATTTTTATTAGTTAATTTTGCTCTATAATTACGGTCAGAAGTGTAAATCATAATACCTGGTTTATTCCAGTTCATATTATTTACAATATCTTCTAATTCTTCATATGACTTAGCTTTTAGTTTATTTAAATTTTCATATTGACCAAATTTCAAAATATTAGGAGTGTCAATACCTGGTATTTTTATTTGAACTTTTTCACCAGTAACATTATTAGTTGATTCAAGATGATATAATTTATTTCGTGTAATCATAGAGACATTCCTACATTCATTATGTTGTAGTAAAAAACTGTATGTATAACTTTTATCTAAATCATCATAAAAATTACCAAATACAGAATCGAATAATTGTCGAAATGTTTTACTATTTCTAAATTTAGCCTCGTCCGCGTTTACGCAAAATTTAGTTGAAACACACCATTTATCATTATAATAAACATTAATTAATGTTCCATCAAGGCAATCTTCAATAACTATTTCTTCAAGGGGGAATTGTGATTTAAACTTGCTATAATCAATACAACCCTCAATAGAACGATTTATTATTTTTTTATTAGTAAAATCAATTATAATTCCTCTGCTTTTTCTTATATAATCGTGTTCACTATATTTCAAATTTTTAGGATATTTTACTATGATATTATCGTTATGAATTTTGCATTTTAAACCCAAATTTTTAATATTTTCAACCGCTGAATCAATATTATGAATGTTATTAATATCAATTTTACTTAGTAATGGATGTTGAATATTCATATATAATATATGTTAGAATAATTCTTTAAGCGCATATCAATATAAGTCGTAAAATACAAAATAATATATGTATTTATTATAAATATGAGTGGTATAGGGAAAATTAATTTATCTGATTCACTTGAAGATATAAGAAATTTTTTTAGTGGTCTCGTATCACGTGAAAGTAAACTTAGAGTCGTATCGGACAGTGAATTAAATGGAAAAGAAGTAATATTTATAAACTATAAATCTGAAAAAAATCTGGTTATTCTTAGTATTCCTGATGAAAAAACAATTGTTAGATTTACTATTGGCGATGAATCTACATTTATGGGAATAAAGTCTTTTGAAATTACTTACACTCCTGAAATAACTTCTGAGACTGAATCTTCTTCTCCAGGTGAAGTTAGTCAAGTGCAACCCGTTATAGAGCAACCAGCACAAACTCAGGAGACTGAGGAACAATTGGTAGTAGATATAATAGTCGATGATATACAAGAACAAGAAATAACAATTTTACAAGAGGCTACAGTTTGGGAATTATCTTACAAAAGTAGCACACTTATAGAAGACATTAATAATCAATTACAGACTTATTACAATAAAAAAAATAAAGATATTGATATTGATACTCTTTATCGTGAATCTAATGTTATATTAGATTTAATTAATAAATTTAAATCAAGTAATGATGTAACTGATAAATCAACAAAAAAACATACACCAGAATTTAAACCTTTGTTAGAAAATATTATTAGTAATCAATTTTTACCAAGTTATATCTCACCAATAGTATTTGATCAGAAAAAGTTCTATACAAAAAATGAGATGTATCTTGATGAAGATTCAAAAAAAGAATTAGACCTTAAAAATGATATAATATTTGTAAATGAGGAGGAGGAATTACAAATTCTAAATGAAATTAATACACAATATCGTAATAAGAAAAATACGATGCCTGAATTTAAAGATTTAAAACAAATTTTAGAAAAGTTATATGAAGGTGGTCAAATAGAATTACCTAACGATGACGGAGAAAAAACAGCTGTTTCTTTTGAACCAATTAACAGAAGTCACATAAATAATATTCCAGAAGAAGATAATAACGTCACATTTTACAAAACAGAACTTAAAAATAATACAAGTGTTGTTAGAAATTGCTTTTCTAATGGAGGATGCACCGTTAACCCTGACAATGAAGATGAAGAAGTTAAATTAAATGTAAGTGTATCAACAAGATTAGCAGATGGGGAAATATTGGTAATAAGGGATACATATGATGATAGATTTATATACGAGACTAAAGGAGAAGTAAAATCATGTAATAGCGCAGGAGATAAATTTTATAATGGTGTTGATAAAACAACTGACTTACATAAGACTATTTCAAAACCTCCTCAGCATTTAAAATATGTTGAAGGAGAAAATGTTAATATAGTGGGTTTTTATATCAAAGCGATGAATTTTTATAAACCAAATGTAATTAATGGAAATCAAATAATTGAAAACAATGGGCACACAAAAAAATACCCTAAATTATTTAATGAAGGATTAACTATTAATGACGCATGTAATATTAAATCATCTAAATTATTGAAAATTATTGATAATCATGAAGAATTTAATTGGGATTTATATAATCCTAACTATAATTATGTTATTTTATTTAAAACTCATACTGGTCGCCATCAATTACAAGAAGATGAATATCTGCAGATTGTGTCACATATAATACCCACGATTGATGATGTTATGAAAATTGAATCTGATAAAATTAATAATTGTATGAATCTTAGCGAGCTTTATAACGTTCTAAATAAACATAATATTAATCCTAAACAAATTTCAACTGAAATCTTATTAAAGTATAATATATTTGGAAAATTCATAAGTAATGGCAATGCTATGAAAAAGTATGAAGAATATTTGAAAAATAGAATAGTTCTTACTAAAAATAAAAGTAAACAATTTATGAAATTAGATAATATTTTAATACAATTTAAAAATAATATTGAGAAAACTATGAGAATAAGAGGTCAATACATACAAAATGATGAGTTTGCTACAATTCTTAAAGAAAGTATGAAAAGCATGTGTGAACCAATATTTAGATTATATAATGGTGCCTTTTTAAAAGATTTTGTTAATGAGTATCTGGATATTAAGACAGAAGTTTCTGAAAGAGAATATTTAACTAATTTAATAATTGATAAAACTATAATATTGTCTGATTCAATTTATGCGATTTCTGATTTTACTAAATATTTTACGAACCCAGAAGAATTAATTTCACCTGAGTATCAAGGTCTATTTAATAAATACCTCATCGAATACAATATACCTATAAATCCATTTTCAGAAACTCATATCAATCATTTTGATAAAAACATTTTAAAACATTTGGATTTTATAAGCAATATGAAAGCTAATGGTAATAATTCTCAAGAAATCATAGAAATTATAAATTTAAATAACTTAAAAAAACTTAATGATTCAATTTCAAAAACCATGAATGAATATGGACGTATTGAATATAACAACATAAAAAATCAAACTGACCCTTCTTGGGAGGATTTATCACAATCAGAAAGAATTAATTACATACCTAATTATGAAATGGCTGGAGAATTACGTACCAGAATAAGACAAATTAAAGAAAGTTATCTTGAACAAAAAACAATCATGAATGAATATGTTAAAAAATGTAAAAATATTCGTATAATGAAAGAATATGTTTCATTAGAAGACTTAATTTATGATAATAATAAAACTACTTACACTACCGATAAATATGATACAACCAAAAATGATTTCACTATAGCAACTAATCTCAGAAATAGCATCGAAGCTGTCAAATTTGAGGAGGAATTTGAAAAAATTATGTTTTCTACTTACATATATGAATCGGATGATAATGTCAGGGCAAAAATATCTACAATCCTATCTATATTATCAGACCCATCACTTAAAAAGGCACGTAAAATAAAATCAGGGGATTATGCTATAATTAATGACGGTAAAAGAAAACTTTTATATCTAAGAAGAGGACAATCTTGGATACCAATAAATAAATCACATGGTAAAATAGAAACCTGTTATAATTATGATGAATTATTTTTGAGTTTAGAATTTAATGATATTAAAAAATTTTGTATAGATTATAAAGCTAATGTTAATGAAGACTGTATTAAAAGTCCTGAAAATGATGTTATTGTTAATAAGTTATATAAGCTGATATTTTTACATGATAATCTACAGGGTAAAATAAATAATATTGTCAAATCCTTAGAATACCAAAAATCAATTGATAAAAAAATAGTTAATTTAGAAGCAGACCTGAAAAAAAGATTAAAAGTTATAAAATCAATGAATAGAAAAAAGGAAAATAAACTTCAAGTTGTTGAAAAACCTATTCATAAAATCAAAAAAGTTTATCCTCCTAAACATATACTCAATGAATTAGATAGTATAAAAAGAATTGAAGATTTCGATCAAAGAAATATTCTTCTTAAAAATTTTATATCAGAATATGGTGTTCAATGGAAATCAGTTGATGGGGAAATATTAGGGGGAGACCAATGGTGGTATAATATTCCTAAAGTAAATGTTCCTTTAGTTTGCACTCATAATAATTTACTAATGGATTCTGCTTTAAAAGACGACAAAACTAAAGAAGATAATATGAGAAAAGTAAGAGATGAATTTGGCGTTTTAGATGGTGAATTTTACTATTGTAAAGTATGTGGCGAGGTTATTGACTTTCAAAAGTATAGTGAATTTGAAGGATTTGGTAGAGATGATAAAGTCATAAATGTTAGAGAAGTTATGGATGAAGAAGATGAAGACTACGATGATATTGATACAATGGCGAATATTCCAGTTAGTAGCGCAAGAAGAGTAATCAATTTAATACTCAGAAAAATAAATGTCGACCTTACTGTGAATGATTATAAAGAAGTAATAGAGATAGTAACTAATCGTATTGAAAAATTAAATAATGAACTAACTAATTTGAAATCATTTTATTATAATTATATTAAAGGCGTAGGAAGAAATGCCCAGCAACAACAAAAAGAAAACGAACTTCTTGGAAGATTTGAAAGTCTTGCTGGAGCTGACTATACTATTGATTTCTTCAAACAAATTAACACCAAAACAAAAGATTCTAAATTAATCAAGTTTGTAGCTTTATTTTATGATATCAAAAGTAATAAACCGGGTAAATTTATAAAACTTCAAAAGGGACTTCAGGTGTTAACTATTTTAGCATATAGCATTTCGGCCTTAGCAGAAGTAGTAAGAACAGCAATACCTGATTATACAATAAAAGGAAGTGGTGTTGAAAAAAGCCAGAAAAAAGGTAAACAGGCTTCTGGAATTATTATTAATGATATTTTTGATTCTAAAATAACACAAGATGGTGTCAGTAAACTATGGATAACTTCTTACTTGATTGATAATATTTTTGATGACATAAGTAAAGGCAGTAATAATGATTTACGAGCTGTTAATAATTTTTTGTCACAAATGATTAAAACTTCAGCGGAACAAATCGATAAAAGACAGTATTATACACAATTTGTCGAAGAAAAATATAAAGAAGTATCTGATATGGGTAATATGAAAGAAAGAGTAGAAGATAAGGAAAAATACCAACTCGAAACATATGTTAAATCAGAAACTAAGGTTAAATATGATTGGAACGAATTTTTACCCTCTTTAGAATTTAATAATACATATACTTATACCCCACCCAATATAAGTTCAATAATATCATCTCAAAAATCAAATATAGCACGTTTAAAAGAATTAAATGTCACTTACAAATCTTCGCCCGATGAAAGCTTAAAATCACAGATTCAAGATAAAACATTTGAAATACAAAATAAAAATCAAGAATTACGAAATATTGAAAGTAAAATGGGGTTTAACATCATAACTAAGATAAATAATATTATTACAAGAGAATCACTGCCTGATAACTTTAACCCATCTGCTTACACTAATTCTTCTAATTATGATAGTATAAAAGGAGGATATCTTGACGATTTTATTAAGATAGATGCTTCTATTCAGGAAGTTAAAGATGACCTTGATAAAATCAGAGAATATTTTATTAAATACAATTATGATAGCAGCATTATTTATGATATAATTATTACTACACTTAATGTTAGAGATTTACAAAGCTTTATGAAATTAGATAGAAACTTGTATCAAAATAACGTCGACCTTATTAAAACGGCTTTAATAAATAAAATAAAGCAAAACCACTATATGTATAATCTTAAAGAAGGAACTACTTATGGACAATTAAGATATTTTAAGGAATTAAATGATAGTGATTATTATATCGTAACTGAACTTATGCAGGAGGAGATACAGGAAGAATTATTTGAATCTACTCTTAAAGAAAGATTGCTTAATAAATATGGTGAAAATTATCCTAATATTGATTTTAAATTAAGAATTCTTAATGAATTTAATGGAAAAGCAGAAGTAGATATAATGTCTATGGAATTTAAAACTGATATTTCTGAAAATATAGATTCATTAACAATGGGCAAATCAATTCCTGAAATTAATGAAATTATAGCAAAAATTGAAATAAACGCGAATGATATTCAACTAAATACAAATAAATCATTTATACATATTTCTAATGAAGTTAATAATAAAGATATACTTGATAAAAAACTTAGAGAAATGTTATCAAGTTATGCCTCAACCTGCTCAGATGATCAGGTTATAGACGATACTGTTACTCAATTAATGGAAATACAAAAACAATTGCTTGTTGATTCTCCTCAAAATGATGACAGTCAATTATATAGAACATCTAAAACCAATATTCTTGAAAAACTTTCACCATACTTTTCATATTGTAAAGAAGATATGAGTAATAAAATAAGATTTATTTCTGAAGTAGCAGGTGGTAATTCAAATAATATTTTATCTAATATTACTGACATAAATGACTATTATAATGAATTGATAGAAAGCATAGATTCTCGTCTAAAAATTGAAGATATTACTAATCCCGAGATTAAAATATATGAAAAAAGTTTCCGTGAAAATGGATTTAAAACTTCCAGATTCAGTAATAGAGTTAACGCCCAAATATCAATAATCAGATATATTATTAATTGCTTATCATGTCTTCATTATAGATTATCAAGCAACAAATCTGAAATAGAATTTTCAACATTATTTTTACAAGAAGATGATAAGAAAAATATAGAAAAAATTACTGAGAACGCAAGCTATATTCACAAAACAATTACAAGAACAATTGGCGATATTCAAACTAGAGGATTTGATACAGATTTCTTTTTAATGCCAGTTGAACAATTTCAAAAAATAAATACTCTCCTGGAAAAACTTACTATGTATAATAATTCATTGGATAACAAAGGCATGATTAATACTGTATTTGTTAATAACCCTGAAATTATGATAGGATTTACCAATAATATAATTGTATATCTTATCAATTTATTAGTATCTGAAGTTGATGAGGACCATAATAATATAATGCGTCCATTATTAAACAATATTATACAATATATTAAAAATTGTTCATTCACAAATGATATAACCGATAAAAATATTAAAACTATATTAGATAAACACAGAGCTGATGAAAATCAAGCAAGATTGAAAAGATTCAATAAAAAGGATGACGAAGAAAAAAGTTTACATAATATTTATAGAAAATTCAATCTGGGAAAACAAATTGTAGAAGACGAGATAACTGTAAATGATGCTGAAGTTGGATTTTTATCAGTAGAAACTGAAGAACATACTCCAATTATGCAGAATAATGATGGATTGGACGATTTTGACGCGGAAGAGGACTTAATCAATAGCATGGAAATAGATAACATCGCAATTTCTGATAATATACTCGAAGATGATATTGAAGATAGAGAAGAGTATGAATAAAATGTCAGTTTATTATAAATAATGTTAATATTAATATTAGTTATAATTCTTATAATTAGTTTACTTAAACCAATAAATAGAGAGAAATATCAAAATCAATTTTGCAGCGAATCTGTGTTGTTGAACCATTCCGCCAATTTTTCAATTCCAATCATGTCAGAGATTCCTCAGCAAGCAGACCAAATAGGCGTACCGAGATCTAAGCCTGGCGGGCACAGCTCAAAGTTGGGGAGATCCTTCACCAAGTCGTTCAAGACCCGTCAACAGCCTATTCGACCTCGTCAGCAATTTTGTAAACTTAGTAATTATGATAATAAACGTATGACTACGCCTATTAATATGATATTGAATGATATTAAACCTTTTAAGCTAACAGATAAAAAGAAATATGTTGAATCTAATATTGTTCTCTCAATAGAAGAAATCAATACTATTCTTTCAAATGTTAAAACAACATCTAAAAAATACAATTTTAAACAACTTATAGGTATTAAATATAATCTTGTAGATCCCCCTCAAATAAATATAATTCCGGATAAATATACTACCATTTTTCCCAAAAAATTATTTAATATAGTTTCAAAAGAATTTAAAAAAAAACTTATATCAAAAACAGACCATTGTAATACTAATACACCATGTAAAATAATATTAAAAGATTCAAGAATACTTAAAATAGGTAAATTTAGAGATAATATAGCAATAGAAGGTCAGTTATTAATTAAAATTAAAGATAGAAATATGGAAATATTAATTAGACATGTTGTTAGTGATATTAATAAATTTACAATACATTATATAAAACTAGAAGGTTATGACCTAGCAAACTTTTCAAGTGATTTAACATACGATAACGTCAATATATATTCCGAACCTATAGTTAATACTTATAAAGGAAATAAAACTTATTTAACATCTAGTAATGAAAGATTATTGACCGATGTAAAAGTAAAGCCCATACTTGATGAAAATTTAAGAGAGAGATGTTACGGTAAGTCTGAATTTAATAAAATGGATTGTGAAAAAAAGTTTGATAGTTTTGGGAAACCACTCAACATATTTGGTATATGGGATAAACCTTGTGTAACAAATCAAGAATGTCCCTTTTATAAGGCAAATAAAAACTTTACAAATTCACTAGGAGGATGCGTTAATAATAGATGCCAAATGCCTTTAGGAATTGAAACAAAAGGCCCAACAAGACATAAACCTATTAGATTAGCTGTATGTGGTAATTGTAAAATAGGTGTAAACTGTTGTGAAGAACAACGAGATCCAAAAAAATATCCTAACCTTAAGTCGCCTGATTATAGATTTCAAGATGATAGTAAATTAAGAATGGATCAAAACTTACAATAATCTAAAATGATTAATTTTTTTAATATTACATTTACTTATCCCAACTTTGTACCTACATGATCTCTCTGGATTATTAGTAATAAGACCAATATTTTTATAAAATTTATAAACTCCTTTATGAAGTTTATGATTATTATTAGACAGGTAAATATACTCAGGATTAAAATCACGCATTTGAAGTTTATAATCATCACTTCCTACTGATTTAATTGACATAAGATTCTTAAAAACTGTTTGAATAAGATTGTAACCATTATCCTCTGAAAATCTTTTATTAACAAGAATGTCTATTTTAATCGCTACTGTATCAGGCATACTATTAAATATGTCGTAATGTGTCAAATCAATTTTAGATTCATTATAATTAGGAAATACAATTTTAACATTTTGTTTATTTAAACCTTCAAGTCCTATAAATTTAAGAGGTAAATTTTTGTGAATGTATTTTATGATATTATTAGGATGAGATGTCAATAGAAAAAATGAATTAAATTTATTTTTTTTTAATTTATCTAAAGTGTTTTTTTCAAATACATCTATTGTTTTTATTTTAAAGTTTAGATTAAACGATTTTTTGATATAATTTAATAAAAGGTAGCTTGAACTGTTTTTGACAGTTCCTATTGTTTTTCCTTTAGTATCATTCCAATTCATAATGTTATTATTTACAGGACTGAATAATGTAGGTTTTTCAACACCTATCGATGTTATAAATCGACTGTTACTAAAATAATCTGGTTGAATAAGTCTTGTAACCTCTGGTATAAATGATATGTAATTAGGATATTTATTAATATTTTCAAGAGACTCTTCAATGTTTCTATATTCTACAAATTTAACAGGATATATCGCGCGCATTTTATTGCTTAAATTAGAGTATAATTTATTATTATGGGGTATATTTATAACAAGTTTATCATAAATTATTTTTTTAGGAGT
>MDSW01147220.1_pt1 | contig 25234 bp, 28 predicted proteins | sample 811171 | NCBI WGS metagenome assembly MDSW01 (sample SAMN05326641, study PRJNA326480) | marine metagenome | isolation source: seawater | place: Atlantic Ocean: North West | collected 2012 | reverse complement strand
GTGTATGTTTTAAGATGTAAAAAATATGCTCCCACAGGACCATAACCATCTTTAAATCTACATAAAACAATACGATTTTCCATTTGTGTCATTTTAGCACCAACTTCAATTGGTAAGGCGTAAGCCGATCCATTGCTCCATGGTGCATACCATGTTCTACCCATTCCCTCACCAACAGCCCTTGGTTTAAATATATGAGAAGCACCGCCTGCAGCTACAATAACTGTTTTTGCTTTAAAGACATGAAAGTCTCCAGTTCGCATGTTAAATCCTACTGCTCCACCAACTCTGTTGTCTTTACTTTCATCCATTAATAGGTGTGTGATCATAACTCTGTTGTAAATTTTATCAGCAGATTTTTTTGCTGCTTCTGCAACGATCGGCTTATAACTTTCTCCATGAATCATTATTTGCCATTTGCCTTCCCTTTGATACCTGCCTGTTGTTTCATTACGCATCATTGGCAATCCCCATTCATCAAACATATGAACGGTAGAGTCTACATGACGAGCCATATCATATCCTAAATCTTCACGAACTAGTCCCATTAAATCATTACGTGCATACCTAACATGGTCTTCAGGTTGATTTTCATCCCACTGCATTCCCATATAACAATTAATTGCATATAGGCCTTGAGCAACAGCTCCGCTTCTATCTATATTTGCTTTTTCAACACATATTATTTTTAAATCCCTTCCCCAATGTCTTGCTTCAAATGCTGCACCTGTTCCTGCCATACCTCCACCAACAACAAGTACGTCACAATTTTCGTAAACTGTTTTGTTTTTTGGCATTAATAATAAACCCCTTTTTTAAAAGAACTTTTACTTATAGTGGGTAATTCTTTTTTTGTGTTTAAGCCTTGAGGTTCAGAATATAAAATTTGTGAGTTGATTTCTGTTTGATTAGGCGCTTCTTCTTCTGCTAATTTTGGAATATGTTTACCCCAAGGTTTTGTTGTTATAGGAGATTCAAAATTTTTCTCTGTTCCATTTCTAAACTTTATTCTCCAAGAAATAGTTCCTTTTTCTTCTTCACGAAGAACTCTTACACTGTGTCCCATAGGTGCAAAGTCCGCATATCCTCTTGCGTCTATAGCTTCATTTGGACATGCTTTAACACATGAATAACATTCCCAGCACATGTTAGGTTCAATATTAACTGCTCTTCTAGTAACAGGATCTATGTGCATTATGTCTGATGGGCATATGTCTACACAATGTCCGCAACCATCACATTTAGTCATATATACAAAAGTAGACATTTTAATTATTTCCTTTCATTATTATTTATTAATTTAGTTCTATTTAAATTCATATCAATAATGCTTTGGAGCTTCTCTTTTTATTCCTAAACCAAATTTTTTAGGTTTATCAGAAGGTTCAGGTAAATTGTCTCTAGATCCATCCGCTTCTGCTAAATTTCTTTGAATAGCAGCACCAGGCTTATAAAACATATGCGCAAATTTTGACCAATAAACTCCTCCGAATAAAATAATATTTGATAGAATGTAAAATAGTAAGAAAATTACTTCTAGATTATTAAAATCTAAAGTTTGTGATAATGACCATAGCAATGCCATTGTCGATGTGATAACCAATGAAAGAACAAATAAATCTGCCTGAATTATTCTATACCAAGGGTAAGCTTCAGAAGAAACGTCAACTCTTAAAAAAAACCAAAACCAATAACCTCCAACACAAGTCATTATTGCTCCAATATGCCATAAAGCAGGGTAAATAAATGGTGTATTCAATAAAGAGTAAGGGTAACAAAAAATCAATATTACAGAGCTTATCCAAAAAATTATAGAACCGTACATGCCTAAGAGGTGCGCAAATCTTCTTTTACCTAAACCAAGTTCCGAAGTAGTAAGCACTTCACTTGCAATAGTTTTAAAAACAACTGAGGATTTATCAGATAGGCTAAGTATTTTTTTTGCCTGTTTTTTTGATTTTTTTGCGTTTTGAAAAAAATAATGAACGTTTTTTTTATGAATCATATCTAATACAGTCCCAAGAATTACTAGAAAGATCATAATTAAAACAAAGGTCTGCATAAAAAATGGGTGAATAAATTCACTTAGTTCTGCGAAAGGATTGTTAGTAATCATTAATTATTTAACCTATATTCAATTTAATAATAATTTATAGTAATATCTTAAGGATTATATTTAATGCAGTTTTCTAACATATCAATTATATGAAGGATACTGATATTTTGTATAAAATTAGAAAAAATGAATATAGATCTGATTAATAAACAATGGGTACAATTATTATTAAATTTAGTTTATTTAATTGGATTAGTTGTATTTGTATTGCTTTTTTATAAGAAAATTAGCAACATATTTTTAACATATTGTATAATTATATCTTCTTTAATTTTACTACTAAATAAGTTGATATTTTGGAATCATATTAAAAAAGATTTATTAAAAAAAAATATAAAAAAAGATAGAGATTTTTTTTTAAAAATTGGCATTTGCCTATCATTATATATAGTTCCAGCTTATTGTGTAATTCAAGAACCCTATTTAATTAGTGATCGTTTTGTTTCAACAATAATTTTTGTTATAGCAATTTTGATAACAATTTTAGGTATTTTTACAGACCAGTGGTTATATAAAAAATTAAATAAAATAAATATATGATTTCTAAAACTTACAAACTAAAAAAAACTATAATTTTATTTATGGGTATAATTATTTTTTCAAACAAAGTAGTGATTGCTAATCAGGCATATTTTGACTTATCAGATAATGAAATAGAAATTCAAACTAATTTTAATGGAAAAGAAGTAATCATTTTTGGTCTTACTGAACCAAATTTAGATACTATTTTAACAATTAAAGGCCCCAACCAAAATACTGAAATAAGAAAAAAAGAAAGATATTTAGGGCTTTGGGTTAATGCAAAAAAAATTATTTACAAAAATTTACCTAGCATTTTTTTTGTTGCTTCATCTTCCCCAATTGATGAAATTTTAAATGAAGATAGTATTGTAGAAAAATCAATATATTTTGAACAAACTTTGATTAATCTTATTACTGAAAGAGATTTTAATTTTAATAAAGAAAATCAACCAGAAATATGGGATAAAAAACTTATCGAAATAAAAAAAAATACAAACTTTTATAAAGAATATGAAATAAAAATTGTTGATAACAAACTTTTCCAAACCAGAATTTTTTTTCCATCAAATACAATACCAGGTCTTTATGATATAAATATTTATCAAATAAATAATAAAGTGATTGTAAGTGAAAAAAATAAAAAAATTTTAATTAAAAAAACAGGGATAGGTAATAAAATATTTAATTTAGCTAATAATCAACCTGCTGCTTATGGTATAATATGTATACTTTTTGCAGTTTTTGCAGGCTTATTAGCTGCAACTGCTTTTAGGAGATTATAGCTATGAGTGATGAAAAGTTTATACTTGTTATTGCAGACGACAGTAAAGAAATGGATGTTGCATTAAGGTATGCTTGTGCAAGATCAAAAAAAACTAATAGAAAAATTATGATAGCAACCTTTATTGAACCTTTAGATGTGCTTACTACCCAAGGTGTTACAGAAATTATGCAAAATGAAGCACGAGAAGAGGCTGAAAAAAAACTAAAATATGCTTCTTCAGTAGTAAAAGAATCAACTGGAATTTTACCAGTATTACATGTGAGAGAAGGGGAAATGATTCAAGAATTAAAAAACTTAATCAATGAAGAAAAAAATATTAATGTTTTGGTATTGGCAGCTAATGTCGACGAAAAACAAAAAGATCCTGGTCAGATAATTAGTTCTTTGGTTACAAAAGAACTTTCTAATTTCAGAATCCCAATAATGATTGTTCCTGGAAATTTTTCCCCTGAACATATAGCTCTAATTACTTAATGTTAGAAAAAAACTATCAAAATGATGTTGCTGAATTATTGATTAATATTAAATCCATAAAATTTTCTTTTAAAGAACCTTTTACTTTAACTTCAGGTTCAAAGAGTCCCGTATATGTAGATTGTAGAAGAATAATATCATTTATTAAAGAAAGAAATATAATTCTAAATTATGCCAATGAATATTTTAATGCAAACCAATTAAATTTTGACATATTAGCTGGGGGTGAGACTGCAGGCATACCTTATGCAGCAATTTTATCTGAACAACTTCAAAAAAAAATGATCTACATAAGAAAACAACCTAAATCTTTTGGTAAAAATCAGCAAATCGAAGGACAATTTGAAAAGGGTGAGAAAGCAATATTGATCGAAGATCTAGCAACAGATGGTGGTAGTAAGATTACATTTGTAAATGCAATGTTGGATGCTGGCTTAAAAGTAGAACACATTTTTGTAATTTTTCACTATGATATATTTGATTATTCCCTATCGCCCTTATCTAATTTAAACATTAAAATTCATTCATTATGTACTTGGAAAAATATTATCAATGTAATTCAAAAAAAGAAAATATTTGAAGATTCTGAAATAGATAATTTAAAAAAATTTTTAAAGAATCCTGAAGAATGGAGAAGACAAAATGCCTGATATTGTATTAATAAGTGGTGGTTTTGATCCAATCCATAGTGGACATATAAAATTAATAAAAGATGCTAGTAACTATGGTGATGTAGTAGTTTTGTTAAATTCCGATAATTGGCTTAGAAATAAAAAAGGTAGAGAATTTTTATCTATAAATGAAAGAAAAATAATAATGCAATCAATCAAAAAAGTGATTGATGTAATTGAAATGAATGACTCAGATAATACTTGTATTGAAGGAATCAAACAAGCTATCAAAAAATATAAAAATTATAAAATAAAATTTGCAAATGGTGGTGATAGAAATAATAACACTACGCCTGAAATAGAGTTTTGTAATGCAAATAATATTGAATTATTATGGAGCGTTGGTGGAAATGAAAAAACTAATTCAAGTTCTTGGATTTTAAAAAAATGGGAAAATAAAAACTAAGGGAATAAATTTCTAGCTTTCCACATTAATTTAACTTTTTTAAACTCAACCCTATCATGTAATCGGTGCGGCATTTCTTGCCAAAATTCTATTAAGTTTGGGACAACAATATAACCTGACCAATGAGTTGGTCTTATAACTTTCTTGTATTTAAATTTAATTTCATAATTTTTGAATCTGTTTTCAAGTTCCAATCTATTTTTAAGTTTATTGGATTGTATTGAAGCCCATGCACCTATTTGACTTTCTATAGGTCTTGAATAAAAATATTCATCAGCAGTCTTATTATTAACTTTTAAGGTTTTGCCCTCGATTCTGATTTGTTTTTTTAGAGTTTTCCAATAAAAATTTAAAGCAACAAATTTATTTTTACTTAAAGATTTTCCTTTTTTACTTAATGTATTTGTATAAAATATAAATCCTTGATCACTATATGATTTTAATAATACAATTCTTGAAGATGGCTTATTATTTTCTGAAACAGTAGATAAATTCATTGCATTTGGATCATTAATTTCTTTATTTTTCGCCTCTTTGAACCACTTTGCAAAAAGTTTAATTGGATCCTCTTTTAATGAAATTAAATTATTTTTCATTTTATAGATATTTTGAATATTAAGTGTATATATTAACTAAATAAATAATCACAATTAAATTATGTTAATGCAAGGAAAAAAAGGCTTAATAATGGGAGTGGCGAATGAACGCTCTATAGCTTGGGGAATAGCTCAGGTTTTAGCAAATCATGGTGCCTCAATAGCCTTAACCTATCAAGGTGAGGCAATAAAAAAAAGAGTCGAACCTTTATCTCAAACTATTAATTCAGATATTTTAATCCCTTGTGATGTAGTTGATTCCAATAGCGTAGAAGATGCTTTTAAAATTTTAAAAGAAAAATGGGGTACCATGGACTTTCTAGTACATTGTATTGGTTTTTCTAACAAGGATGAACTGCGTGGAAAGTATTGTGATACCAGCCTTGAAAATTTTAATCAAACAATGCATATTTCATGCTATTCTTTTACTGAAGCATGTAAATTTGCTGAACCACTTATGAATAATGGTGGATCGATGTTGACTCTTACTTACTATGGATCAGAACAAGTTATGCCACACTATAATGTTATGGGTGTTGCAAAAGCAGCTCTTGAAGCAAGTGTTAGATACCTTGCATCAGATTTAGGAGAAAAAAATATTAGAGTTAATGCAATAAGTGCTGGTCCAATAAAAACTCTTGCTGCATCTGGTATAGGGGACTTTAGGTTTATTTTGAAATGGAATGAACTAAACTCTCCTCTTAAAAGGAATGTGAATCAAAGTGATGTTGGTAATGCCGCACTATATTTTTTAAGTGATCTAGGAACTGCTGTAACTGGTGAAATACAGCATGTAGATTGTGGTTATCACACAGTTGGGATGGTTGCTGTTGATGAAACTAATAGTATTTCTCAATTGTTAGGTGAATTCGTAAATAAAAAATAATGGGATCTAATTCAATAGGAAAAATTTTTAAATTTACTACTTGGGGCGAAAGCCATGGTCCTGCTATAGGATGTGTAATTGATGGTGTTCCATCTAATATAAAATTAGATGAAAAATATATTCAAAAATACCTTGATAAAAGAAAACCAGGTCAATCAAAGTTTACAACTCAAAGAAAAGAGTCTGACAAAGTAATAATTCTTTCTGGAGTATTTGAAGGATTTACAACTGGTCATCCTATCTCACTACTAATTTATAATAAAGATCAAAGGTCTAAAGATTATAAATCTATAAAAAAAATTTTTAGACCTGGCCATGCTGATTATACTTATTTTAAAAAATATGGAATTCGAGATTATAGGGGTGGCGGAAGATCAAGTGCTAGAGAAACAGCAATGAGAGTAGCTGCTGGCGCAGTAGCTAGAAAGATAATAGAAAAAAAATTAAAAAGTAAATTCAAAATTGTTGGTGCTTTAACTCAAATTGGAAAATCTAAAATTAATTATAATAATTGGAATGAAAAATTTATTTTAAAAAATAGTTTTTTTAGTCCAGATAAAAATATAGTCGATAAATGGGAAAGTTTGATTAATGATGCTAGAAAAAAAGGATCATCACTTGGTGCAATTATTGAAATTCGATGTAGTGGCATTCCTGCTGGACTAGGTGAGCCTGTTTATGAAAAACTAGATTCTGATTTAGCAAAAGCAATGATGTCAATTAATGCTGTAAAAGGTGTGGAAATCGGAAATGGTTTTAACTCAGTTAATGAAAGTGGCATAGATAATGTTGATGAAATGATAATAAAAAATAAAAAACCTATTTTTTTATCTAATAATAATGGTGGAATTTTAGGAGGAATATCTACTGGACAAGAAATAATATGTAGATTTGTTGTAAAACCAACAAGTTCAATACTAACAAAAAAAAGGACATTGGACATTAATATGAATGAGACGACCATATCTACAAAAGGAAGACATGATCCATGCGTAGGTATTAGAGCAGTACCAGTTGGTGAAGCTATGATGGCCACCACTATTGCAGATCATTGCTTAAGATTCTTATAGTAATTAGTATAAATTAAAAATTCTCTATTTCCTTTTGGTCCTTGAATTGGACTTTCAACTAATCCTATATATTCAAAATTTTCATCTTCTTTAAACCAATTTATATAAATATTACATATTCTTTTATGAACAGAATTATCTTTAACAATTCCTTTTTTTAATTCATTCTTTTTAGCTTCAAATTGAGGTTTAATTAATCCAATAATTTTTGAATTTTCATTTAAAAATTTAAAAGATGGATCTAAAACTTTTTTCATACTAATAAAACTAACATCACAAACTATGATATCTACTTTTTGGTTAATTAATGATTTAGAAAGAAATTTAGCATTAGTTTTTTCTATACTTATTATTTTTTTTTCTTTTTTAAGTTTTTCATGTAACTGATTTGTTCCTACATCAACAGAAAATATTTTTTTGGCACCTCTTTTTAAAAGCACTTGGCTAAAACCCCCTGTAGAAGCTCCGAGGTCTAAGCAAATCATATTTTTTACATCTATTTCAAAGTAATCTAAAGCATGTATTAGTTTGTATGCACCTCTAGAAACCCATTTTGGATTCAAATCTTTTAATTTAATATTTATATTTTGATTAAATTTTTCTCCACTTTTAGTTATTAATTTATTATTTATATATACTTGGCCAGCCATGATCATAGCTTGTGCCTTAGAACGATTTTCTACTAATTTTTTTTCAACCAATATTTGATCAATACGTTTTTTAATCAATTAAATATTACTCTTAGTAAATTTGTTAATACTAACAATCTTATCATTATAAAAATTAAGAATATGTTTTGCTAATGATTTACTATCCATACCAATTTCTGTGTATTGCTCATCAGGACTTTTATGTTCTATAAATCTATCTGGAAATAAAACATTTTTTATCTTAGAATGAGTGGGGGTTCTTTTGACATTATGTATATAGTGAAGTACTGAGGAACTAAAACCTCCTATAGAACCTTCCTCGATTGTGACAACATATTTATGGTTATCAACTAAAAAATCAACTAATTTAGTATCTAATGGTTTTACAAATCTTGCATCAGCTAAGGTTGGAAAAATATTATGATTTTCTAAAATTTTAATAGCCTCTAAAGATGAATCTAATCTTGTGCCAAGATTTAAAATCGCAACCTCACTGCCTTCAATTACGATGTAACCTTTTCCTATTTCTATTGTTTGATCAGATTGATCAAAATTTAGATTTGATCCATAACCTCTAGGATATCTAAAAGCAGAAGGTCTATCATCAATTAGTAATGATGTTTCAATCATTTTTTCTAATTCATTTTGATTACTTGGTGCCATAATAATAAAATTTGGTACAGTATTGAGATATGTTATATCAAATGAACCAGCATGGGTTGGGCCATCAGCACCAACCTGTCCTGCTCTATCAATAGCGAATCTAACTGGTAATTTTTGTAATGCTACATCATGAATAATTTGATCGTAAGCTCTTTGCAAAAAAGTCGAGTATATAGCAGCAAAGGGCTTGTAACCTTCTGTTGATAGGCCGGCACACATTGTAACTGCATGTTGTTCTGCTATGCCAACATCAAAAAATCTACTTGGATGTTTTTTGCTAAATATATCTAATCCAGTACCTGAAGCCATTGCTGCTGTAACAGCGATTATTTTTTCATCAACTTCTGCCAAATTTGATAATTTTTCACCAAATACCTGAGAGTACGTTTTTTGATTAGATTTTGTGATGGACTCTCCTGTTTCAATATCAAATTTATTTACACCATGAAACTTATCTTCAGAATTTTCAGCATATTTATATCCCTTACCCTTTTTAGTTATACAATGAAGAAATACAGGCTTATCAATATCGTTATTTTTAATATTTTCTAATACAGGTATCAAATGATCAAAATTATGACCATCTATTGGCCCTAAATAGTAAAAGCCAAGTTCCTCAAATAAGGTTCCTCCGCTAATTAAACCTTTAGAATACTCTTCAGCTCTATACAAAGTTGTTGATAAACTTTTTGGTAAATTTTTTGATAATTTTTTTATTATACTTCTTATATTCGCATATGATCTTGAAGACAAAAGTGTTGTCAAATAGGTACTCATTGCACCTACTGGCTTATCAATAGACATTTTGTTATCATTTAAGATAACAATTAATCTTTTGTTCATAGCTCCAGCATTGTTAAGTGCCTCATAAGCTAAGCCAGCACTTAAAGCACCATCACCAATAACACATATGACATTTGCATCGTCTTTATTAATATCTTTAGCAATCTTCATGCCTAGGGCTGCAGAAATTGAAGTGGAACTATGTGCAGTACCAAATGGATCATACTCGCTTTCTGATCTTCTAACAAAACCATAGAGTCCATTGTTTTGTCTAAGTGTGTCTATTTTATTTTTTCTTCCTGTTATAATTTTATGAGGATAAGATTGATGTCCTACATCCCAAATAAGTTTATCCCTTGGGGTATTAAATATATAATGTAAAGCAACAGTTAATTCTACAACGCCCAAACCAGCGCCAAGGTGACCACCTGTTTTTGAAACAGTTTCAATAGTTTTATTTCTTAATTCTATAGCAATATTTTTAAGCTCATCTTTATTATATTTTCTCAAATCACTTGGAAAATTAATTTTATCTAAATATTTGTATTCCATATCAAGAGTCGAATTCTTCTTTATTAATTTTATTATTTTCAATTTTTATTTTTTTTATTTGCATTTCAACTTTTTTTAACTTTTCCTCACATGATTTTTTTAAATCCATACCCTTTTGATAAAGTTCAACCGATTTTTCCAGATCAATTTCTCCAGATTCCAATTGTTCAACAATTTCTTCTAATTCTTTTAAATTTTGTTCAAATGTTGTATTTTTATTTTTTGACATAATGGTTATTTTTTTATTTCAGAAATGATAGTTTTTTTATCAATATCATATATGGCCCCGTATGTATCTATTGAATTCGAGATAACTATCAACAATTGTTTTTGATTCATTACTTCTATATCAATAATTTTTTCATTATCTGCTAAATTTAAGGAATTTGAATATGCTTCTATCTCGGAAATATTTTGATTTCCTGAAAATTTAAGATACAATCCAACAAATAGTAATACAAAACAAACTATAATTAACATAGCTAAAAAAATAACTGTAGATAAAAGAATTTTTTTTGACATGAATGATTTTTATAATCTTAAAGTTAAAATTAATAAAGAAGAAAATTCTAATCGTTTAGATAAAGTATTATCTAATATAATTAAAAATATATCTAGGTCACAAATAAAAATATTAATTGAAAATTCTAATGTTAAACTTGACAATACAATTATAAAAAGCCCTGCTTTCAATGTTAAAGAAGGCCAAATTTTTGATGTTAAACTAATAAAAGATACGGCTCAAAAATTTGAACCTGAAAATATTAAATTAGAAATTATATATGAAGATAATGATTTGCTGGTTGTTAACAAGCAAGCAGGAATTGTAACACACCCAGCGCCAGGAAATCAAAACGGAACATTAGTTAATGCGATACTAAATCATACAAAAAATTTAAGTAAAGTAAATGAATTATCTCGACCAGGAATTGTTCATAGATTAGATAAAGATACTTCAGGTTTAATAGTGATTGCTAAAAATGATGAAACACATATGGATCTGTCTAATCAATTTAAATCACATTCAATATCAAGGAGATATCATGCTATTGTTTGGGGTGTGCCTAATAATCAAATCATTGAAGGTTATATTGAAAGGCATAAAATTAACAGAAAAAAAATGGTAATAAATAAATCAAATAATGGAAAGTATTCAAAAACTAAAATAAAATTAATTCAAAATTTTGAAATTGCAAGCTTAGTTGAATGTAGTCTTTATACTGGAAGAACTCATCAAGTAAGAGTACATATGACTTCGGTTAATTCACCCATAGTAGGTGATAAAGTTTATGGTAAAACTAAAATTAATCAATACAGCAAAAACAAAGATTTTTTTAATAGATTTATGATTCTAAAGAACTTTGGAAGGCAAGCATTACACGCATTCCATCTTGGTTTTATGCACCCTAAATATAAAAAAACAATGGAATTTAACATTAAACCCCCCAATGATATGAGGCATTTATTAAATTTTTTAGTAAAATATTAATATATTTGATATTTTGTGTTAGAGGAGCTCCATGAATTTACCAATTTTATCCTCTGAAGGAAATCTTGCATTTTATCTTCAAGAAATAAAAAAATTTCCTCTTCTTTCAGCAGAAGAGGAATATATGTTAGCCAAAAGATATAAAGAACACGGTGATTCAGATGCTGCTCATAAGCTAGTAACTAGCCATTTAAGATTGGTTGCTAAAATAGCAATGGGATATCGTGGTTATGGATTGCCAGTGACAGATTTAATATCTGAAGGCAACGTAGGCATAATGCAGGCAGTTAAAAGATTTGATCCTGAAAAAGGTTTTCGTTTAGCTACTTATGCAATGTGGTGGATAAGAGCACAAATTCAAGAATATGTATTACACAGTTGGTCACTTGTAAAAATTGGTACAACAGCAGCACAAAAAAAATTATTTTTTAATTTAAAGAAATTAAAAAATCAACTTGCCTCTATTGATACAGGTAATTTGTCCCCAGAAAATGTGCGTGATATCGCAACAAAACTTGATGTTAAAGAAGCTGAAGTAATAGATATGGAAAATAGATTATTTTCAAATGATCAATCTCTTAATATTAAATTAGGTAATGAATTTGAAACTGAATGGCAGGATATTATTGCTGATAATAACAAGACTCAAGATAAAGTATTAGAAGAAAATGATGAACTAAATTATAGAAGAAAAATTTTCCAAAAAGCATTTAAAAATCTAAATGATAGAGAAAAAGAAATTTTAACCCTAAGAAAACTAAATGAAGAACCTCAGAAACTTGAAGTTTTAAGTAAAAAATTTAATATAAGTAGAGAGAGGGTAAGACAAATAGAAGAAAAGGCTATAAAAAAAATAAAGAAGGAAATTTTAAATATTACTTAAAATATTGTTTTTATCTATAGTTTCTTTTCTATCTGGACCAGTTGATATAATGGATATATTTTTTTGAATAGTTTTTTCCAAAAATTCAATGTATTCTTTTGCCTTAACAGGTAGATCTTTCCAATCCTGAATCCCATAAGTTTTTTGTTTCCAGCCCTTCAAAGATTTATAAATTGGTTCTATTTTTCCCTGAAGTACTTCGTCAAGTGGCAAATAATCATAATGCTTTCCATTAATCTTATAGCCTACGCATACATCAATTTTTTCTAATTCATCTAAAACATCTAGTTTGGTTAGTACTATCTCATTGATACCATTTAGTATAACTGATTGTTTTACTAAAATTGCATCAAACCAACCGCATCTTCTCTTTCTTTTTGTAACAGTTCCAAATTCCTTACCTTTATCTATTAAGTGATCACCAATTGAGTTATTCAATTCAGTAGGGAATGGGCCAGAACCAACTCTTGTTGTATATGCTTTTGTAATTCCAAATGTTGTATGATTTTCTTTAGATCCTAATCCTGACCCTGCAAAAACTTGTCCAGATAGAGTATTTGAAGAAGTAACGTATGGATATGTTCCAAAGTCAATATCTAATAAGGAACCTTGAGCGCCTTCAAAAAGAACTGTATTGTTGCTATTGTCAATTAGATTTATCATTTTCCAAACAGGGCAAGAATATTCCAATAAAAAATCAGATATTTTTAAAATATCTGAATGATATTTGTCTAAATCAATTATTTTATTAAATTTATCAAATCTAGGTTTATGAAAATCTAAAAGATTGTGTAATTTTTTCTTTAATAAATCAGGATAATTCAAATCACTTAATCTAATACTTCTCCTTCCTACTTTATCTTCATATGCTGGACCTATACCTTTTTTTGTAGTTCCTATGATTTCCTTGCCTCTAGATATTTCATTAATTTCATCTATTATTTTGTGTAATGGTAATATTAAACAAACATTTTCAGCAATAAATAAATTTTCTTTATTAATTTCTATTCCTTGTTTTTTTAAATTATCAATTTCATCTAATAGTGCCCATGGATCCAAGACAACTCCATTACCTATCATACATTTTTTGTTCCTAATAATTCCAGATGGCAAAAGATTAAGCTTATAAATATTATTATCTATTTTTATGGTATGACCAGCATTATTGCCTCCTTGGAAACGTATAATGAAATTTGCCCTTGAAGCTAGCCAATCAACGATTTTTCCTTTTCCTTCATCTCCCCATTGCGTACCTATCACTGTATAATACATTTATATTTTTTTAACTTTCTTATTTTCTAAATAATAATTGCAATCATATTTTTTTGCAATTTCTTTTAAATTTTTTGTTTTTTTAAAAATTGAATAAAGAATATAACCCTTTTTAATTAAATTATTTTTTAAATTATCTTCTGTATTGTAAAAAATTAATATTTTTTTTGAAGTTTTTTTTATTGAAGATGCCCTAACTATTGTATCCATAAAACAAGTAAAACCAGTAGCTGTTTCAACTAAATTCTTATCATTTATCTTATATCTTCCTCCACTAGCAATTTCTCCCCTTACGTTTTTAGCAAAAAAAGTAAATCTAATTCCATTATGATAATTTTTTTCATCTGTTTCTGAAAAATCTAAATAAATATCATCATTTAGTTTAAGTTCCAAATTTTTAACAATTTCTTTTATTCTTTTTATTTCATTCGTAGTCTCTTTATCAATACAAAGTAGTTTTAATTTAGAATTAACTTTTTGAAACTCTCCGATACATAAAATAATATTTTTTAAAAACTTTAATTCTTTACCATCTAATATACTTAAACAATTATCAAAATCTTTTTTTTTAATTAATTTTTCTAATATAATTTTAGATTTTTTGTTTTTTATTTTTGAAAATAATTTATCTAAAAATATTCTAGATGATAATTCTATAGTAATTTTTTTAATTCCTAATATTTTTAAAGATTCATATGCAATTTTAATTATTTCAATATCTGAGTAAACTTTATCTTCTCCAATTGTTTCTGCACCAACTTGAAGAAACTGTCTTTCAGGTCTTAACATTGAACCTTTTTTTCTTACAACTTCTCCATAATAACATAGTTTTAATGGTCTTTTTCTTTTGCTCAATCTCGAACTAACTAATCTGATTATTTGTGGTGTGATATCATTACGTATTTTTAACTGATCTTCTTTTTTTTTAGTTTCAATTAAAAAACTATTATTATTTATTTTATTATTAAATTCAACTAATGGAGTTTTAACTAAATCAAATCCATTTTTTCTAAAATAATTTATAATTTTATTTTTAAATTCATGCTCTATATAAGCCTCAAAATTCACTTCATCTTTAAATCCAGGTGGAATTAAATATTCATTTATCAAGGATTGACCTCACTTCATTTTTTATTTTGTTTGCCAAAAATTCAACTTTATTATTGTCAGATCCTTCTACTAATATTCTTATTAATGGTTCAGTACCTGAAAATCTAATTAAAGTTCTAAAATTTTTATTTGAAAGTTTAATTTTTTTTGCCAAATTATTTATTTTGTTTTCTATTTGTTTTTTATTTTTTTTATAAGAGATATTAATTTTTTTTTGAGGATATTCTTCGTATAAATCAAATATTTGACTAGCTTTTTCATTCGTTTGATTCATAATTTCAGTAATTTTTAAAGCTGCTAAAATTCCATCACCAGTATTAGAGAATTCTGATAAAATTATATGTCCTGATTGTTCTCCACCTAGTATAGATTTATTTTTATTCATTTCTTTAATTACATTTATATCTCCTACTTTAGTTCTTTTTAATGAAATTTTTAAATCTTTTTTCAAATAATTTTCAAATCCCAAGTTAGACATAACTGTAGATATGACAATTTTTTTATTTTTATGATTTTTTTTATTTATATAGTGTTTAGCAAATAATGCTAAAATTTTATCTCCATCAACAACTAAGCCTTTTTCATCTACAACTATTAATCTATCTCCATCACCATCAAATGCAAAGCCGATATCTGCTTTATTGCTAATTACATTTTTTATCAAATCTTTAACATTAACAGCTCCACAGTTATGATTAATATTTTTACCATTAGGGTTACAATGAATTGGGATAACTTCATGTCCAAGTTCCCAAAAAATACTTGGAGCAACATTATATGTTGCACCGTTTGCACAATCTAAAACAATTTTATAATTTTTTTTATCTTCAATATGTTTATTGAGAACACTTTTTAAATATTCTGAATATCTGCCTGATGCATCTTCTAATCGAAAGGCTTTTCCTGATTTATAAATCTTATTTGTTATTTTTTTATATAAATTGTTATTTAAAATTATTTTTTCGACTTTTTTTTCAGTTTTTGAATCAAGTTTTAATCCACTTGCATTGAAAAACTTTAAACCATTGAACTCAAAAGTATTATGAGATGCTGTAATCATTACACCTAAATCTGCTCGTAATGTTTTGATTAATAAAGGTAATGAAGGAGTAGGTAATGGGCCAACTAGAATAACATCAATTCCCATTGAGATAAAACCAGCTGTTATAAGAGGCTCATACAAATAACCTGATAATCTTGTATCTTTACAAATTACAACTCTTTGATTTCTATATTTATTTTGTTTAATTAATGAAGCTACAGATTTAGATATTTTTAAGCATGTTTCTGCAGTTAAGGGTTCACAATTTACGAAACCCCTTATTCCATCTGTACCAAAAATTTTAGTCATCTCTTCTTTTATTAAAAAATGTAATAAATGAAAGAATTATTGAAAAATTAATTTTCCTGAACTGCTGCTGAATTCCCCGTTTTTGGGACTGAAGGTGCTACTTTTGGTGTTGGATCACTATCATTATCAAAATCTTCTCTTGAAGGTTTAATGCCTTTAATTAAGTCTTTAATTTCATCCCCAGTCAATGTTTCAAATTCTAGCAATCCTTTGGCCACTATGTGCAATTCTTCAATATTTTCCTTAATAATTTTTCTACAATTAGATTCTGCTTCTTCAGATAAAGCTTTAACTTCTTCATCAATAATTTTTGCCGTTGAGTCAGAAACATTTTTTGATTGAGCTACGGAATGGCCTAGAAAAACTTCTTCACTATCATTATTGTACTTTAATCTACCTAATTTTTCACTCATTCCCCATTCTGTTACCATTTTCTTAGCTAAATTTGTTACCATTTGTATGTCACTTGCAGCACCATTTGTAATTTTATCTTTTCCAAAAATTATTTCTTCAGCAATACGTCCACCAGTAGCAATTAATAAATGTGCTTTCATTTGATCTTTTCTCATAGAGAGCTGATCTCTTTCAGGTAATCTCATAACCATTCCCAAAGCTCTCCCTCTTGGAATAATCGTAGCCTTATGTATTGGATCAGAGGCTGGCGAATGTAAAGTTGCAACAGCATGTCCAGCTTCATGGTATGCAGTAAGTTTTTTTTCATCTTCTGACATAACCATAGATCTTCTTTCGGCACCCATCATAACCTTATCCTTAGCATTTTCAAAATCTTCTAAAGTAACCATTCTTTTATTTTTTCTTGCCGCAAGAAGTGCAGCCTCATTTACAAGATTTGCTAAATCAGCGCCTGAAAATCCTGGGGTTCCTCTCGCAATAATTTTTGAATCAAACTTAGGTGATACTTTAATTTTTTTTACATGAACTTTTAAAATTTTATCTCTTCCAATAATATCTGGATTAGAAATTGTAATTTGTCTGTCAAATCTCCCTGGTCTTAACAAAGCTGGATCCAAAACATCGGGTCTATTTGTTGCAGCAATTATTATAACTCCAGCATTAGCTTCAAAACCGTCCATTTCTACTAAAAGTTGATTTAATGTTTGCTCTCTTTCATCGTTACCACCACCAAGGCCAGCTCCTCTGTGTCTACCAACAGCATCTATTTCATCAATAAATATAATACAAGGTGAATTCTTTTTTCCTTGTTCAAACATATCCCTCACTCTACTAGCACCAACTCCAACAAACATTTCTACAAAATCAGAACCGGATATTGAAAAAAAAGGAACGTTTGCTTCTCCAGCAATCGCTCTTGCTAAAAGAGTTTTACCTGTACCAGGAGGACCAATCAATAACGCTCCTGTTGGAATTTTACCGCCAAGTCTTGAAAATTTTTGAGGATCTTTTAAAAATTCTACTACTTCTTCTAATTCTTGTTTAGCCTCATCAATACCGGCAACGTCATCAAAAGTAATTTTTCCTACTGCTTCATTAAGTAGTTTTGCTTTTGACTTACCAAATCCCATTGCCTTACCTCCACCGGATTGCATTTGTCGCATAAAAAATATCCATACACCTATAAGGAGCAACATAGGAAACCATGATAATAAAACGCTTAATATTGGGTGCATGCTTCTATCAGCTGGTTCAGCTGTAATCTTAACGCCATTTTGATTTAAGTTATCAACCAAGTTTGGATAATCAGGTGAATAAGTTGTAAAAGGTCTGCCATCATCAAAGTATCCAGAAACATTATTACCAATAATATTTACTTCAGAAACTTTCCCATTTTCAGTAGCAGAAATAAAATCTGAAAATGAAATTTCAGAAGCGGATCTATTCGAAGAAGCGCCCTGAAAAAGGTTAAATAATGCTATTAATAAAAGGCCTATAATAACCCACAAAATTAAATTTTTACTAAAATTTTTCATTAAATAATTATAATAATTTAAATAGGAATTAAATTTAAAAACACAATAGATAATTTTACTTATTTATAGAAAAAGTAAGGAATTCAGTATCTTTAATAACTTTTAAACCTGATATATTATAGAAATTTACTTTTTTTCTTTCAATTTCATGCAAAAAACTTCTAACCTTTGAATATCTTAAATTTCTATTTTTTCCAAAAAAATAAGTATAAATTTTCTCAACAATTTTTTCTTTCAATTCTTCATCTAATTTACAAAACTCACTGTAAGATAATGATAATTTTTGTTTTTTAATATTAATTAAAATTTTAATTAATATTTCATTTATCATCATTTTATATGGAGGGATTAAATTTTTTATTCTATCAAAATCTTTTTTAATTAATTTTATTTGTTTTGTTTTATTTAAAAAATTTCTAATTATAACTCTGGTGTATTTTAAATGTTCATTTGAAGGATCTATAATATATTCAATTTCCTTCTCCTTATTAAATGCAACAATTTGTTTTTTTGTATTGTTTAACAATGGCCTAATTAAATTAATTTTATTTAAATTACTAATATATGAAATGGAATTCAAACCCTCCAGATTACTTCCTGAAACAGATCTAATCAAAAAAGTTTCTAGATTATCATCATAATGATGGCCTAAAAATAAGTGTAATATATTATTTTTTTTACAAAAATTAATTAATTTACCATATCTATTGTGTCTAGCTTCTGCCATAGTCTTCTTTTTTAATCTAGTATTTGAAATAGTAAAAATTTTAGAATTAATTTTTAAATTCATTAAATAATTTTTTATTTGTTTGCATTCAGATGAAGATTCTTCTCTTAATTTGTGATCAATCAACAGGGCAATTAATTTTCCTTTTTTTGTTTTATTCCATTCATTGATTAAATATACTAAACACATACTATCAGGACCTCCTGAAACTGCTACTGCAACGTGGGGATTTTTTTCAAATAAAAAATTTTTGTTTAAACTATTTGTAAAATTTTTTATAGTTAATTTCATTCAATTGAAGCATCACAAGATAATTCATTTTTTTTCTTTTCTGCTTTATTTTTAATTTTGTGTTTACTAAAGTCTTTTGATATTTTGGCAAGCGTATTACATGCCTCATTCTTTTTTCCAATTTGCAATAATGCATCTGATAATTTATACAGCATTTCTGGAGCTTTAATACTTTCAGGATATTTTTGATAACCTTCAGCTAGAATCAAGGCAGCTTCCCTATTATTTTTTTCAAGTAGGTATAATTCTCCTAACCAATAATGAGCTGAGCCTGAAAGTTGATTTTCTTGATTATTATCAATAAAAATTTTAAATTCCTCTATTGCTTCAGAATAGTTCTTATTTCTTATTTTATCAAATGCTCTTTGAAATTGATCTTCTGGTGATAAGTTCTCCTTTAAATCATCTTGAATTTCATTTTGATTAACATCATTTTTAATATTTTGATCATTAAATGTGTCAGTTTGATCTGGAGATGTCAATTTTAACGTTCCAAGTGTATTATCGTCCTCATTTTCACTTATTGAATTAGGTAAATTTTGACTTGCTGACTCATTGTTATTTCTATTATTGCTAAGATTTTTTAATTTAAAGTTAAAATCCTCTTCTATTGAAATAAATCTTTTATCAATATCATCAAATTTAAAAATTAATTCCTCAATACTTAATGTTAAATTTTTTATATCTTTCTCAAGATCATAAATTCTCATATCAATTGCTGCAAAATTTACTGTTTTTTCATTATCAATATTATTAGATGACTCAGGACTTTTAAAAACTAATTTGGAAAGATCATTTACTTCTCTTTGTAATCTATCAATTTGCTGTTTAAGAGTTAAAAAATTCTCTTCTGCTAATAAATTTTTACTAAATGTATTAAAAAAAAATATAATAAATAGTGAAAATATAAAAAAAAATTTCATAAAAACAGAATATTAATAATTTTAGACATAATTAAGGCGCTAACTATTTTGCTAGCGCCTAAAAGTATTAAGAAGCAATTAATAAATTAATTAATTAACTAATGTTACTGAACGTCTATTTTGACTCCATGCTCCTTCATGAGATCCTATTACAGCAGGTCTTTCCTTACCATAACTTATAGTAGATACACGACTTGGAGTTATTCCCAAGCTAATTAAATAGTTTTTTACAGACTGTGCTCTTTTTTCTCCTAAAGCTAAATTGTATTCTCTTGTTCCTCTTTCATCACAATGTCCTTCTACCGTAATAGATACATCAGAATGTTGCTTTAGCCATGCTACTTGATCTTGAAGTAATTCTTGAGCATCTGAGTCTAAGTCAGAACTATCATAACCAAAAAATACTCTATCTCCTACATTAACAATTAAATCTTCTTGTGAACCAGGTATAATTGATGCAGAATCAGATGAACTTGAGTCAGAAGAAACTGTGCTAGACGAACTAGCGGATCCAGAACCTGAAGTGTCAGCAGAATCTTTTGGTTTTGTAGCACACGCTGATACAAAAAAAACCAAAAGTGCCGAAATTAAAATCTTGTTTATCATTTTAAAGTGCTCCCTTATACAATCATTTAGTTAATCAATTTTTTATATTTATTCTTATTTATAAGCGTTTTTTTGATTATTTCCTATATTTTTTTCCTTTTTATTAAAATATATAATGAATTAGTGCATCAAAGGGGACCAGGCAGGATCTGAGCCGCCCAAAGGAGTAATAATTTTACGCTCATTATGGCCAGTTAGATCTATTAAAAATAAGCTAGACTCTCCACCACTACCATCTTCTGCAGTTCTTTCTTCTTTGAAATACATTAAATATCTTCCATTTGGTGCCCAAGTAGGCCCTTCAACATGAAAGGATTTAGCTATCATTCTTTCATTTGATCCATCTATTTCCATTACACCAATATAAAACTGTCCACCCTCTTGTTTAGTAAATGCTATCATATCACCTCTAGGTGACCATACAGGCGTATAGTAACTCCCGGCTTCTCTACTTATTCTTTTTAAATTTTTTCCATCGATATTTGAAATATATAAATGCCTTCTGCCGCTTCTATCAGAATTGAATACGATTTTTTTACCATCAGGTGAAAAACTTGCTGAAACATCAATTGCTGAGTTATTTGTAATTCGATTTGAGATTCTTGTGTCCAAGTTTAAAATATATATTTCTGAATTACCAACATTTGGATCAGTATATGACATTACAATATTTTTACCATTAGGTGAAAATCTAGGGGCAAAAGTCATGCCAGGAAATTCTCCGACAATTTCTTGATTACCTGTTTCTATATCAAAAATATAAACTCTAGGATAGTTTGGATTAGCATAAGACATATATGTTATTTTTTGTGAATTAGGAGAAAACCTTGGAGTTAAAACAAGGTATGATCCATCTGTTAAAAAACGATGGTTAGCTTGATCTTGATCCATAATAGCTAATCTTTTTTGTCTATTTTCTTTTGGGCCAGTTTCAGCAACATATACAATACGAGTATCAAAGTAACCACCTTCACCAGTAATTCTTTGAAATATTGCATCAGAAATAATATGCCCAACTCTTCTCCAATTACTTTCGATTGTTTCATATTTTTTTCCTAACAACTGTTTTTGTGAAAATACATCAAAAAGCCTAAACTCAACTGAAATTTTTTCATTTGATTTAGAAATTTTACCAGAAATTAAGTGCTGAGCTTTTATAAGTTTCCAATCTTCAAATCTTGGTTGTTTTGATAATGACTCATTATCTTGAATAAAAGCCTTATTATCAATTGGTATGAATAAACCTGATCTTTCTAAATTATCTGAAATAAGCATTGAAATATTTTTTCCAATTTTAAATTCTTCATTCTTTAATGAAAATAAATCTGTAATAGCTATAGGTGTCGGTTTAATTGTGCCTTGGGTTAAAGTAACTTCTAAAGCAAAAATTTTAACAGAAAACAAAATGGTAATTAATATAATGATAGTACTTTTTTTCATATTTTAATCAGAATATCCTTTCATAATACTATAATCAAAAGTTATGGTTAGATTTTTCCATAAGTCAAACTTATCTTCAGGTAATTTTAATGGTGTACATTCTGGGTTTAATAGAGTTCTCATTGCACTTTCTGTGATAGGGCCATAAAACGCATTACTTTTAGATATATTTGTGTCAATAATACGAACTGAGCTCTCTAAAACACGTCTATTTTTGTGAACTTTAGATGCAATTGTTACTTTCATGCCCTTTTCAATCACTGCCCCTGCAGGGGCATTCCAGCAAGATGATAATTGCTGCCTTAAAAGATCTATCTCACTAATAGAAAGTGTTACATTTTCATTTTCATTATTGTCCTCTAAATTACTAATTTCATCTAATTGGTCCTCTGATTTCTCTTCAGCAAGATTATTAGATTTCTCATTCCTCAAATCTTTAAGCATAGATGCAATACTAAATTCTGGTTCAGGTTTTGGTTCAGGTTTTGGAATTGTTTTTAAATCACTATCTGTTTTTTTTGTAATATTTTGTACAGGTTTTGGTTTTATTTTGGGTTTTATTTTTTTTGTACTTAAACTTTCAACATTTTCATTTAATTTTAAAGGTTCTAATTTTTCTTCAATTTTTATTTTTGGTGACTTTTTTTCTTTAATTACTATTTCTTTTTTCAACTCTACATCAGTAATTTCTTTTTTTGTTATTTCTATTTTTTCTTTAGTTTCAATTTTTTTTATTTCAAAATTTTCAGAAGAATTAAAATTTTTTTGTTTTAATACTTTTTTTTCTACTGGTTCGTTTTTTTTATCAACTTTTTTTTCAACTATTGAAGTCACATCACTCACATTAACTATTTCTATAGGTATAATATTTGGAAGCATTATTGGTTTTGGTTTAAAAAAATTTGGAATTCCCACTATAAACAAAAGTAATATCAAATGAATAAATAATGAGAAATATATTCCGATATAATTAGAATCAGTGTTTTCAAAAAAAACTAATATTCTTTTGGCATATTGATTTGATTCCATAGCTTTATTTTAATCAGTTGGATTTTGTGCAACTAATGCTACCTTTATGTAACCAGCTGAATTAATAATAGACATAATCTCCATAACTCTTCCATAAGCAACAACTCTATCGCCCCTAACATATATTCTTGCTTCTGTATTTTGATCAGTTATTGCATTCAATCTTGGTATCAAATTTTCGACCTCAACTTTTGATTCTCCTAAATATATACTTCCATCCAGTTTAACTGTTATTTCAATTGGGTCTTTTTGATCAGTTAAAGCAGAGGCTTTTACTTTAGGTAAATCCACAGGAATGCCTACTGTTAAAAGAGGCGCGGTTACCATGAAAACAATTAATAAAACTAACATTACATCTACAAAAGGAGTAACGTTAATTTCACTCATTTGAGAAAATCTTTTTTTTCTATGAGATTGTTTTTGGTTTAAATTTATCAAATTATTTTTTCTCTAGTTGTCTGAAAAAAATTGTACTAAATTCATCCATAAAAGTTTCAAGTGAAATAAAGTATTTCGATAAATCACTTGATATCTTATTGTAAGCAACAACTGCAGGTATTGCCACAAATAAGCCTAAAGCAGTTGCAAAAAGTGCTTCAGCTATTCCAGGTGCTACGACTGATAAATTAGTATTTTGAGCTATTGCAATTGATTTAAAACTATTCATTATTCCCCAAACTGTTCCAAATAATCCAATAAAAGGTGCAGTTGAGCCTGCTGTAGCTAAAAATGTTAGGTTTTTTTCAATAATTTCAGTTTCTTTATTAAAGGTTACTCCCATTGATCTTTGCATTCTATCTTTAAGCGAGTTTATATTTGTAGATAAATTTTTATTATTGTTTGATTTGCTTTTTTTCCATTCTGATATTGCAGCACAAAATATTTTAGATTTTGGATCATTTTTATTGAAATTTAATGTCTCAAAAAGATCTTCAAAAGAATTGCCTGACCAAAAAATTTCTTCAAATTCCTTTTCTAATTTTTTTAATTGTTCCAATCTAACCAGCTTTGCAACGATAATTGTCCATGAGTACAATGAAGCTAAAATTAAAATTATAATTACTGATTTAACAACAAAATCAGCTCTCATAAAAAGTGCAAACATTGAAAAATCTACTGCCTCTGCTGCAACACTTCCTGTTAATGCTATTTCTTCCATTATTTATCTTTCTTTATTTTTTCTAAATCAGTACTATGAACCATTACCCAAAAACCAGGCCTATTTTTTTCACATAAAGCAACTACAGGTGTTTTTCCTTCCTCTTTCGCTAATTTAGCAGTATCATCCCATAAAGTAATTACTGTATGTTTAGCTCTTAACTTGCATTCTATAAACAAATTATCGTGTATAACATCTGCTCTTGTTACTTTTCCATTTCCACCACTTAGAGGTGTTCTTTTACCATTGAAATAACTAGCTACATCCCTTTCTCTTTTTTTCCAAGCTTTATCCGGCATCTATATTCCTTTCATTAATTTGTTAAAGATGAAAGTATTTCATCACTAACTTCAAAATTAGATGAAACCAATTGAACATCATCATTTTCTTCTAAATTATTTAATAATTTAAATAATTTTTCCGCAGTTTCTTTTGCTATATTTATATTATTATTACTTTTCCAAATTAATTCAGAAGAATTTGTTTGTCCAAATTGCTTTTGAATTTTTTCATTTAAAACATGTAAAATGTTTTGATCACAATAAATCTGGTACTCATCTTGATTTATATCAAAATCTTCAGAACCATTGTCTGCTATAAAGTCAAACAACGCTTCTTCACTAACTATTGATTTATTGAGCGAAATACAACCTAAGCGAGTAAAACCAAAACTTACGCTACCTGTCTCACCCAGGTTGCCACCAAATTTACTAAAAGTAGATCTTATTTCTGCAGCAGTTCTATTTTTATTGTTTGTCATAGCTTCTGCAATAATAGCTACACCGCCTGGACCATAGCCTTCATATCTAACTTCTTCATAATTACTATCAGC
>MDSW01118265.1_pt1 | contig 25234 bp, 31 predicted proteins | sample 811171 | NCBI WGS metagenome assembly MDSW01 (sample SAMN05326641, study PRJNA326480) | marine metagenome | isolation source: seawater | place: Atlantic Ocean: North West | collected 2012 | reverse complement strand
TGTACATTCATCAGTAAAAGTAGCAGAGTGCGGACTTAAAATAACTTTTTTATTTTTTAATAAAGGATTATCTTTTTCTACTGGTTCTTTAGAAAAAACGTCTAAGGCAGCCCCAAAAATCAATCCTTCATTTAAAGCTTTTTCTAATTCTAGTTCATTAATGATTCCTCCCCTTGCCGTATTAATTATTATTGAATTTTTTTTCATAGTTTTTAATACGGAATAGTTAATTAAATTTTTGGTCTCATTTGTAAGAGGCATATGCAATGAAACATAATCAGCTTTTTTTAAACCATCTTCAATTTTATCGACTTTAATTCCTCCAAATTTTTTAATAATTTTTTCATCGACGTATGGATCATAAACATAAACATTTGTATCAAAGGCTAAACATCTACTTATTAATTTTTTTCCTATTCTTCCAAATCCTGCGATTAGAATATTCTTATTTAATAGTTCAAATGTTTGAATTTTATCAGCATTCAATTTAAAATTACCCTTCCTAACTTCTTCATCATATTTAGAAATACTTTTAGATAATGATAAAAACATTGAAATTACATGTTCTGCTACGGCTACTGCATTAGCAGTGGCAGTGATAAGAAGTGATATATTATTTTTTTTAATATAATTTAAATCAACATTATCAAAACCTACTCCATGTCTTGATATAGCTTTTAACTTAGTACAATGCTTAAGAATCTTTTCATCTAATTTAGAGACTCTTAAAGTGCAAGCGTCAAAATCTGGTAATTTATTTATTAAATTTGTTTCTGAAACATCTGTGATTAATTCATACTCATAATCTGGATGATTTTCTAGAAGCTTTAAACCATCTTTATGAATTTCCTCTATTACAGCAATTTTATATTTCATACTTTTTGGCGGTCCCAAGGGGAATCGAACCCCTCTTTGTTGGATGAAAACCAACTGTCCTAACCGATAGACGATGGGACCTTATTTTTGAAATTCTTATTAACAGAAATATCATCGATAATAAACTCTACATTTGATTGCCCCTTCCATTCATTTAGGGATAATTTTCCAGCAATATTAAATGATTTATTATTCTTTTTAATTAAATAACCACACAGGTCATTTTCTGTCGCATTAAAGGCTATCGACTTTATAGTAGAACCGTCTGCGCCGATTAAAACTGATTTAACATGCTTATTACCTACGATTTTTCCATTCATGGTTTTTACATTTTCAATTATGAATTTTGGTTCTGGATTGCCTGATCCAAATGGAGATAATAATGCAACTTTATTGTAAAACTCTAAATTGACGGCAGAGGGGGCTATAATACTATCTAACAATAATGGCTTTTCACTTTTTAAATCTTGATTAATGCCTTTAAATTTTTTAAAGACAAAATCTTTAAACATATTTATATTTTTTACTTGAATTGAAAAACCACCTGCCATTTTGTGCCCTCCTCCTTTTATTAAAATCTTTTCTTGCGTAGCTGAAATAATAACTGAACCTATATCAAAACCAACGATAGATCTTGCAGATGCTTTTCCAATTTCGCCATTTAATGAAATAAGTATAACAGGTTTGTTAAACTTATCTTTTAGTCGAGACGCAACGATTCCAATTACTCCTTCATGCCAATTTTCTCCGCTTAAAATCATAACTGGATCCTTTGATGTATCTTCTGTTTTATTTAAAATCTTTTTTAAAAGATCTTTTTCAAGCATTTGTCTTTCTTTATTAAATTGATTTAGTTCTGATGCTATTTTAAATGAAGATTTAGGATCTTTGTTCAATAACAAATTAGCTCCATGGGAGCATTTACCTACTCTTCCACCTGCGTTAATTCTAGGTCCTAGTAGATATCCAAGATGATAAGTTGATGGACTAGAGTCAATTTTGCAAATATCTAATAAGGTTTTTAATCCTAAATTTTTTTTTAGCTTAAAAACTTTTAAACCTTGTTTTACAATCGCTCTGTTTAATCCAATAAGAGGAACAACATCACATATTGTTCCTAATGAAACTAAATCAAGAAAATCGATTAAATTTGGTTCTTTTATATTATTTTCGATAAACCAATTTTTATTCCTTAACTCTCTATTTAAAGACACCAAAAACATAAAAGAAACTCCTGCTGCACATAAATACTGTAAGTTAGATTTATCATCTAAACGATTTGGATTAACTATCGAAAATGCATTTGGTAGTTTTACTTCAGATTGATGGTGATCTAAAACGATTACATCAACTTTATTATCTTTTGCAAAATTAATTGCCTCAAATGAGAGAGTACCACAATCTACTGTAAAAATTATTTTTACTTTTTTATCTATTAATTCTTTAAAACTTTTAATAGTTGGACCGTATCCTTCCTTTTTACGATCAGGAATGTAAGTTTCATATTCTAAGTTTAATTCTGAAAAATAATTGCCTAGAAGTGCTGTAGATGTTGCCCCATCCACATCATAATCTCCAAAAATTCCTATTTTTTCTTTTTGAAGGATGGTTTTAATAGTTCTTAAAGTAGATTTTTCCATATCCCTCATATCATATGGATTAGGTAAAAAATTTTTAATTGAAGGATTTAAAAAAGAGCTTATTTCATCTTTTTTAATTTGCCTTATAGAAAGTAATTTTGATGTTATTTCATCTAACGAAAAATTATCTTTTAGAAAATTTAAGTTTTCTTCACTGTATTTTTTTAATAACCAATTTTTTCCACTAACTGAAATCAAATTCATTTATTATAAATATTTGTTACAGTTTTAATTATATTTTTACTTTTATGTAGAACAAAAGTATTTACCTCATACTCGTTGCCTAAATCTTTTACACCTTTTGCTAAATCACCATCTGTAACACCAGTTGCGCAGAAAATAACATCACCTTTTACCATATCGTCTATATTATATTTTTTATCAAAATCATTTATGCCAAGTTTTTTTGCTCTAATTCTTTCTTCATTATCTAAGACCAATCTTCCTTGAATTTGTCCACCATAACAAGATAATGCTGCAGCTACGACGACACCTTCTGGTGCGCCACCTGTACTGTAATAAATATCATTGATTGGATTTTCTCCAATAACGCTAAGAGCTCCAGCGATATCACCATCAGTTATATAATTTATTTTTACATTCATTTTAGTTAAAATTTTTACTATATCGTCGTGCCTTGGCCTTTTTAATACACAAGCCTTTAATTGTGATACTTTTTTATTTTTAGCTTCAGCCAGGATTTTAATATTTTTTTCCACTCCATTATCTATATCCATCAAATTTTTTGGCAAATTTGATCCAACAACAATTTTTTCCATATAAGTATCTGGAGCAGAAAGTAAACCTCCCTTTTCAGAAATAGCTAAAACAGAAAAAGCATTGGGCTCACCATTTGCTGTGAATTTGGTTCCTTCCAGAGGATCTACTGCTATGTCAAATTTAGGGCCGTTGAGCGTACCAAGTGTCTCACCTAAATACAACATCGGTGCTTCATCCATCTCTCCTTCTCCAATAACTACTTTGCCTTGCATGTTAATCTTATTAAGTTCTCTTCTCATCGGATCGACTGCACCTTTGTCAGCAGCAATTTTGTCTTTTTTTCCTATAAATTTTGATGCTCCGATTGCTGCTTTTTCTGTAACTTTTATAAATAAGTTTAAAAATTTTTTATCAATTGACATTAATTATCATCAATTCTAATTAATTTTGGTTTTCTTTTTATATATTTTTTTTTAGAAATTTCTTTGATAATTTTTTTTAAATTTTTATCTTTAGACCTATGTGATACAACGACTACTGATGAAATCTTTTTATTTTTATAAGGATTTTGAACCAATCTTTTAATTGAAACTTTATTTTTTGAAAAAATATTTGTAATGTTTGATAAAACTCCAGGTTTGTCAATTACTTCAAATCTTAAATATGCAGAAAAATACCTTTCGTTAATACCGTAAAACTTAAGTTTTTTTCTTTTTGTACTAGAAATAGAAAAAGGAAATTTAACATTACCACGAAGTATTGATGATATATCAGAAATTAGTGCAGATGTAGTAGCTGCTGGTCCTGCTCCTTCACCTTGTATAATACTTTGTCCAACTGGTTTTCCATCAATGATAACAGCATTTAAAACTCCATCAATACTTGCAACATAAGAGTCTTTTTTAATTAATGTGGGATGGACTCTTTGATAAATTTTATTGTTGAGTCTCTCGGAAAAACCTAATAATTTTATTTTATATCCTAACTTATTAGCATTATCTATATCAGTTTTATCTATTTCCTTTATTCCTTCAACATAAATTGTGTTGTTCAGAAAAGAGTTGAAACATAATGATGATAAAATCTTTAATTTTGAGGAAACATCATCTCCATTTAAATCTGCAGATGGATCTGACTCCGCGTAACCTAATTTTTTTGCATTTAATAAAACTTCGCCAAAAGTTTTATTTTGTTTATCCATAGATGTTAAAATATAGTTTGAAGTACCATTGAAAATACCATAAATTTTAAAGATCTTATTTGCGATTAAGCCTTCCTTTAACGATCTTATTATAGGCACACCACCACATACAGAAGCTTCAAATTCTAAGTTGACTTTATTTTTTTCAGCTATTTTAGATAATTCATCTCCATATTTAGCCACTAATGCTTTATTTGCTGTAACGACGTGTTTTTTATTTTTAAGAGCATTAAATACTAATTTTTTAGCTGGCCCTTCCGAACCACCTATTAATTCAACTATTAAGTCAATATCTTTAAGTTTAGTTGCATCTAAGTAATTGTTTAGCCATTTATTTTTCTCTATTTTAATACTTCTCTTTCTTTTTTTATTTTTTGCAGAAACATACTTTACAATTGGTATACAATTATTCTTTTCTGCTAAGATTTTCTTATTATCTTTTAAGTATTTAAATAAATAGCTACCTATATTTCCCAAACCAATTATTGCTATATTAATTTTTCTCATTTCAATTTATTGTCTTGTAGTTATATCTGGAAAGTCTTTCTTTTTTCCTATTTTTAATAAATATTTTGATATCTCATCAATACTACATTTTTCTAAAATTGTACAAACATCAACTATATCATCTTGATTTTTATCAACATTAGTCTTTTTGGTTTTAACATTTTTTTGATTTAATTTTTTTTCTTTAATAATATTTTTGTTGATATTTCTAATCTTTTTGTGAGCTGTTTTTTTATTTTTTTTCTTATTTTTAATATCTTGTTTGATTTTAGTAACTTCTTTATTTGATAAAGTTTTGATATTTTTTATTGTATTATTTTTAGAGGAAACACTTACTTTTCTTTTACCATTATTGTTTTCTTTTAAATTTAACTCGACTAAGTTTATTTCTTTTTTGACTCTTTTATCGATTATTTTAACCTCAAGAGTAAGGTTTTCCTCAAAGTATTGTTTTGCTTCATCTTTATTGATACAAATGTGATCTCCACAAATTAATACTGTTTTAGGCTTACTGCAAGACAATAGAATAAAAAATAAAATAAACAAAAAAATTTTTTTCATTTCAAACCTAAGTTTTCAGGAAAATTAAATAAAAGATTCATATTTTGTATTGCTTGTCCAGAAGCTCCTTTTACTAAATTGTCTAAAGCTGAAAATATTATATATTTATTTTTTAATCTGGTTTCACAAACCGATATTTCACAAATATTTGTATTTAAAACATTACCCGAGCCCAAAGGTGAATTAAGTTTAAGGATTTTTATGAATTTAGAACTCTTATAAAATTTTACTAAGTTATTTCTTAATTGTTTTCCTGAAACCCCATCTACTGTATTCACATAAATAGATGATAATATTCCTCTAAATGTTGGTAATAAATGTGGATTAAAAGTGTATGAAACTTTTTTTTTAGTCAATTTCAATAATTCTTGATCAATTTCACAAACATGTCTGTGGTTTTTTACACTGTATGCAAAAGTAGAAGAATATAAATTCTTATGATTAAATTTATTTTCTAAATTTTTACCAGCACCTGAATATCCAGATTTAGAGTCAATAGTAATACCTTTCTTTTTAATTAAATTTTTTATAATTAGTGGAATTAGAGGAATTTGAATTGATGTTGGATAGCATCCAGGATTTGAAATAATTTTATATTTATTAATATCTTTATTAACCAATTCAGGTAAAGAATAAATAGATGAACTTATCAAATCTTTTGCTTTATGCTTAATCTTATAATTTCTCTCATAAATTTTATAGTTTGAAATCCTAAAATCTGCAGACAAGTCAATAAATTTTAAGTTTACATTAAATTTATAATTTTTTTTAATAAGTTTTTGGGCTTCCCCATTTGGAAGTGACAAGAAAACTAAATCTAAAGTTTTCCAATCTATTTTTTTTATTGATGTAATTTTAGGTAATTTTTTTTTAATTCTTTTATCAAAATAATTTATTTCCTTACCTAAGTTTTTAGTAGCGCACAAATACCTCACTCTTATTTTAGGATGTTTTGACAACATTAAAACAAGATCTAGACCAGTGTAACCAGTAGCACCAATTACCGCAATATTTATTTTCTTAATTATAGACATAATTTCTTATATCACCGTCTCTAACAATAGTTAAATTTAAATGATTATCTCTTAGAAAATTGAAAGCTTCTTCGAGCTTTTCTATGACCGTATTTTTTACGTTCAACAACTCTAGAGTCTCTAGTGGTGAGTTTATCTTTCTTAAGATTTTTTTTTAGACTTTCATCGTGCGAGATTAAGGCTTTGGATATTCCTAAAATTATTGCCCCTGCTTGACCTGATAAGCCTCCTCCTTTAACGGAACATTTTACATCATAGCTTGTCGCTACTTCTGATATTTCTAACGGTCTTGTAACAATTATTTGATGCACCGGTCTTTTAAAATAATCCTTCATCAAAAGGCCATTTACATGAATGCTGCCTGTGCCTTTTTTAACCCAAACTTTTGCTATGGATTTTTTTCTTCTTCCGGTAGCGTATTTGCTATTTTTAAAATCTAATTTAATCTTCTTTATTTTTGTTGATGGATTTACTGATTGCATTATTTTAAAATATTTCTTTTATTAAGTTTTTCAAACACTATTTCTTTTGGTTTTTGAATTTCATGAGGATGCTTATCTCCACTATAAATCTTCAGTTTTGTAAGTTGTTTTTTTGCTAGCGGACCACCAGGTAACATTCTTTTTACAGCTAACTTTAATATCTGTTCTGTTTTATTTTTCTCTTTCAAAAATAATGGAGTCGACTCTTTTATTCCTCCTGGATGACCTGTATGCCTATAATATTTTTTATTATTAAATTTTTTTCCAGTGAATTTAATCTTATCAATATTTGTTACAACAACAAAATCACCATTATCTATATGAGGGTTAAAAGTTGGTTTGTTTTTCCCTCTTAAAACTTTTGAAATATACGCTGCAAGTCTTCCCACCACAGCATTTTGGGCATTTATAATATACCAATCTTTTTTAATCTCTTTCTTTTTAATAAATGGAGTCATAAATATAGCGTTAGATATAGACTATATATAATAAAGTCAATTTAATTTGTTTTAAAATAATATAGATTTATAGCGCTCAATATTAGTAACACACTAGTAAATTGATGTACTGAAGCTAAATAAATATTTAGTCCAGTAATTAGTGTTAAAATTCCTAATATAGCTTGTAAAATTAAAAAAAATAAAAAAATTTGTAATGGTTTATAAAGATTATTTACTTTTTTTAAATAAATAAAAATAGATAAAAAAATAGCATAAAAAACTATTATATATGCCAAATTGCGATGATAAAATTGAACTAATGAATGATTATTAAAATCAAATATTTTTTGAAATTTGTCAATATCAAAATCATTAGGAAAATAATTTTCTCCCATCAAAGGCCAAGTTTGATAAATTCTTCCGGCGTCTAGTCCTGATACAAATGCACCAAGTATAATTTGAAAAAAAATAAGCAATATTAATATTTGGTAAGGATAATTATTAACCTTAAAATTAAAAAAAACTTTATTTTTATTTGAGTTAATATTTTTAATTAACCAAAAAATTGTTGAAATAATTAAAAATGCCATCGTCAAGTGTATAGATAATCTATAATGGCTCACTGTAACTTCATTTACTAATCCACTTTTGACCATATACCAACCTAAAAAACCCTGTAATAGAATCAATATAAAAACTACATAACAAATATTTATGTATTCACTTTTAATTTTTTTTGAAAAATAAAAATAAATTAAAGGAATAAGGAAAAATAAACCAATTATTCTTGCTAAAATTCTATGAAAATATTCCCAGTAAAAAATTATTTTAAATTCATTTAATGTCATATTAGAATTTAACAATTTATATTGAGGTATTTGCTTATATAAATTAAAATAATATATCCAAGATTCTTTATTTAAAGGTGGTAAAATTCCATAAACCAACTCCCATTCTGTTATTGAAAGTCCTGAACCAGTTAATCTTGTTAAACCTCCAACAATAATAATAAAAAAAACCATTATTAAGGATATTATTAACCAATGAAGAAATAATTTATTAATTTTTTTCTCGTTTGAGTACATATTTTATAATATATATTTATTTAATATTCTTAAATTTTAAAATTGTCGCTATGATAAATAAAAATATACTTAAAATTAGAAAAAAATTAGATAAACTAGATGACGGTTTATTAAATATTATTAAAAAACGAACAAATCTTGTAAATCTTGTCATTAAAAATAAAAAATATAAAAAAGATATAGTTGATAAAAAAAGAATTTCAATAATCTTAAAAAATATCTCAAAAAAATCAAAAAAAAAAGGAATTGATCCAAAAATTACTCAAAGAATTTGGAAATCAATGATTAGTGCTTTTATCGAATATGAGTTTAGAAATTTTAAAAAATAATTTATTTACTGTGAGGTGGTAACTTTTTTTCTACAAAATATTCATGTTTTCTAGTATTTGGATTATATTTTTTTAATTTAAGTTTATCTTTTGCTTTTTCACCTTTAGTCGGTTTTTTGGCGTAATATATAAATTTACTATCAGGATTGCTCTCTGGTACCATACGAACTTTAAGATGTGTTTTTTTTGCCATATAATTTTATTTTTTTAATTTTTTCTAATAATAAATTACTCTTAGATTTTAAATTATTTTTATAAGCAGCTTTTAAACTATGATTATCATGAGCGTCAAGCTCATTTATTTTATTGTTAATTAAATTTTTTACTCCAGTTATTGTCATACCTTTGTTTTTAAGCAAAAATTTTATAATTTTGATGATTTCAACTTGCTTTGAGGAATAATATCTTCGATTGTTTATCTTTTTTGGTTTGATTTGTTTAAATTCTTTTTCCCAATATCTTAAAATGTGGTTTAAAGGTCTTTTTGAAATAGGATCAACTAATTTAAGAATTTTAGATAATTGAGATATAGTAATTAATTTACTCATAAAACTTATCTAATTTATTGGATATTTTTTTTGATGGTACAAAGCTTATTGAATTTCTAGATGATATTACAAATTCCTCTTTAGTCTTTGGATTTCTACCAATACGTTCTTTTTTCTTTAACAATTTAAAAGATCCAATATTTTTTAAATTTAAATGTCCTTCTTTAATATTTTTTATTAGGATATTTATTATCTCATCTACTAATTTATTTGAGACGCGTGATGATAATCCAATTTTATTACTTAAACTTTTTACTATATCTTTTTTTTTTAATTTTTTTTTAAACACTTTTTGAATGTTTTAAATTTCTCTTAATTTGAGACATTAAATCACCTTTAACTATTTTATAACACAAATCTATAGAATGAAAAAAACCAATAGAGTCAATGCCTCCATGACTTTTTACAACCGGTCCGTTTAATCCAAGAAAAATTGCGCCATTGTATTTTCTTGGATCTAATTTATCTTTAAACCTTTTTAATGAAAAATAAGAAAAAATTAATGATAATTTTGTTAATAAATTTTCGTTCAATGTATTTTTCAAATTTTTTGTTATAAATTTTGCAGTACCTTCAGCAGTTTTTAAAGCAATGTTGCCTGTAAAACCATCAGTTACTATTACATTTGCGTCACCACTCATTATGTTATTTCCTTCAATGTAACCTTTATAAATAAAATTCTCTTCACTTGATAAATCTCTTAATTTTTTTGATGCTGCTTTCAACATCTCAGTACCCTTTATCTCTTCAGATCCAACATTTAATAAAGATACTTTTGGTTTTTCCTCAGGAAATAAAGATTTAAATAACGCTGAACCAAGCTCTGCAAAATCAACTAAATTTTGTTCACTGCATTCAATATTAGCTCCTAAATCTAAAACAACATTCATTCCATTTTGATTAGGCCACAGTCCGGCAAGAGCAGGTTTACTAACTCCATCAATCATTTTTAAAATCATTCTTGAAATAACTAGTAAAACTCCTGTATTACCTGCTGATAAACTAATATCCGACTTTCCATCTAGCTGATGCTTAATACAATTCCACATACTAGTATTTTTAGAGTTTTTAACTGCCGTCATTGGTGTTTCTTCATCAGATACAGTCGTATCAGAATTTATAACATTTATTGTATTTGAATTAATTTTGTACTTTTTTAATTGAGCATTTATTTCATCTTCTTTACCAAATACATTTAATACAAAATCATCTTTCAATTTATTTTTAGCTAAAAAGAATTTGATGCCTTCAACAGTTTTGCCTGGTGAGTTTTCACCACCCATTGCATCTATTGCAATAGAAATTTTTTTTGACATAATTAATTAATTAGATGTCTAGTATTTTTTTTCCGTTATAGTAGCCTGATTTTAAATCCACATGATGAGAAAGTTTGTATTCACCACTTTTTTTATCCTCAACAACGTTTACAGCAGAGAGCTTATGATGAGATCTTCTCATCCTTTTTTTAGAAACAGATGTTTTTCGTTTTGGTACGGCCATAATTATATAAATTTTAGAGCATCTCTTAGCACATTTTTAAGAGGTAATTCAAAACAAAAATTAAAAAATTTTGAAAAATACGTTTCAAATGCTTTATATTGAGGGCTCTTATAATCATTCAATTCATTGAAATATTTAGATATTAAAGCATGATTTAAGTTAAATTGACTATCTTTTTTTGAACTTAATTCAATCTTTAGAAGAATGTCGTATAAAACTTTGTTAAGTTCTTTCATTTTTTTATTTACAGTAACATCACCAAATCCTAATTCGCGCAAATTATTTTCGATACTATTAAAAAGATAGTCGTAATCTTTTTGATCAAACTTTACATTTTTTCTTCTGTATAAAATTAATATAATAGAAAAATGCATAAACATTAGATAAATACGTGTTTCAAAGTTGTCTTTTAATTGTAAGGTTTTATAAAAAAAAATGTTTCTAGATAACTCTAACAATATATTGTACAAATTAATTGGATGTTCATTATTCATAAAATAAATACTAAATTCTTTTCTATATTTTTAATTATTATTTTAGTTAGTTGTCAATTACAAGAGCCTACTAAATCGCATGGTATTATGTTTCTTGAAAATAGGGCTGCAAAACTAGAGATAAATAAATCAAATAAGAATGACATCATCAAAATAATAGGCAATCCACAGATAGTGGAAGAAAATGACTTCACTTGGATATATATTGAAAGAATTCTAACTAAGGGAAAATACCATAAACTTGGAAAACATGTGCTTAAATCGAATAATATTTTGGTTTTAGAATTTAATAAATATGGAGTTTTAAAAAAAAAAGAACTTTATGATAAGGATAAAATAAAAAAGATCAAGTTTTCGGAAAAAGAGACTCAAAATACTGTATCTAAAAAAAGTTTTGTTGGAAAATTCTTACAAAGTGTTAGACAAAAAATGTATGGATCTAGAGAAAAATAATTACTAATGAGCTATTACTGCTAATAATAATAATGCAACAATATTAGTTATTTTAATCATTGGGTTAACAGCAGGTCCTGCTGTATCTTTATAAGGATCTCCAACTGTATCACCTGTTACTGCAGATTTGTGTGCCTCTGAACCCTTACCGCCAAAATTTCCATCTTCTATATATTTCTTTGCATTGTCCCACGCACCACCCCCTGCAGTCATTGATACTGCTACAAATAATCCTGTTATGATTACACCTAATAACATTGCTCCTAATGAGGATAAAGCAGCTTCTAAGCCACCAATTTGTAAAATAATAAAATATAGCAGAACTGGAGATAAAACAGGTAATAGTGACGGAATTATCATTTCTTTAATTGCGGCTTTTGTTAATAGATCAACTAATCTTCCATAATCAGGCTTTCTTTTTCCTTTCATGATTCCAGGAATTTTTTTAAACTGTCTTCTCACTTCAATTACTACAGAACCCCCTGCTCTCCCTACAGCCTGCATTCCCATTGATCCAAATAAATAAGGTAACATTCCTCCAATTAATAAGCCTGCCACTACAAAAGGGTTTGATAAATCAAATGTTACGTTTACACCTTCTAAGGCTGACCCTTTAACAGTAGAAAAATATTTTATGTCCTCAGTATAAGCTGCAAATAAAACTAAAGCTCCTAATCCAGCAGATCCTATTGCATAACCTTTTGTAACTGCTTTAGTTGTATTACCTACTGCATCCAATGCATCAGTAGTTTTTCTTACATTTTTTGGTAGTTTTGACATTTCTGCAATTCCACCTGCATTATCTGTTACTGGTCCATAAGCATCTAATGCGACTACCATTCCAGTTAAAGCTAACATTGCAGTTACTGCGATTGCAATACCGTATAATCCAGCGAGTTCATTAGTATATAAAATTCCAGCTACAATTATTAATGCTGGAACAGCTGTAGCTTCCATCGAAATCGCTAAACCTTGGATAACATTTGTTCCATGTCCTGTGGTTGAGGATTTAGCTACTGTTTTAACAGGCCTATAATTTGTTCCTGTGTAATACTCTGTAATCCAAATTAATAATCCAGTAATAACAAAACCTACAACGCCGCAAATATATAAATTCATTCCATTGAATGTTTTACCGCTGTTAGAATATGACTCATTTAGACCGACAATTGAGTCAGTAACAGGATAAAGTACTAAAAGAGATGTTATAGCTGTAACAATAAAACCTTTGTATAAAGCTCCCATTATATTTTTACTTTTACCTAGTTTTACAAACCAGGTACCTATGATTGATGTAATTATACATGCTCCACCTATAGCTAAAGGATAAATCATTAAATTATTATCCGATGGAAAAAAAATAGAGGACAAAACCATAGTTGCAACAATAGTTACGGCATATGTTTCAAATAAATCAGCAGCCATGCCAGCACAATCTCCAACATTGTCTCCCACGTTGTCAGCAATTACTGCTGGGTTCCTAGGATCATCTTCCGGAATTCCTGCTTCAACTTTCCCAACAAGATCTGCTCCTACATCGGCTCCTTTTGTGAAAATTCCTCCACCAAGTCTTGCAAAAATTGAAATTAATGAAGCCCCAAATCCCAATGCCACTAGAGCATTAATAATTTCTCTATTATCTACATTTAGATTGATCAAAATTATATAATAAAAAGTGATTGCTAATAATGCTAATCCAGCTACCAATAGACCTGTTATTGCCCCAGATTTAAAAGCTATAGTTAAGCCAGATTGTAAACTATTTCTAGCTGCTTCAGCTGTTCTAACATTTGCTTTAACAGAAATAAGCATACCTACATATCCAGCTACTCCCGATAAGAAAGCACCAATAAAATATCCAATACCTACTAGATAATTAAAAAAATAAGTTACGATTGCTAAAACAATTATACCGACAACAGCTATAGTTTTGTATTGCCTGTTTAAGTATGCTTTTGCACCAATTTGAATCGCTTCTGCTATTTCTTGCATTTTTGAATTTCCAGCACTTGATGAGATAATCTGACCTGATAATAGATAGCTGTAAGCTACAGCTAATACACCAATGAAAGTGATTAAATAAAGCAATTCTAAATAGTTAGTCATAATTTAAAGCGCATAAATGCCAAAATAATATTAAAAACGCAAGCTAAACTTCAATAAAATAACAGATTTTTTACTCATCTTTTCTTAATTTTTTGGATATTTTATCTAGAATTGCATTTAAATAACTAATTTGGATTTTTTCTAGAAAATGTTCTGAGGCTAACAAATATTCATTTATAATAATTTTTTTAGACGTACTAGGCCTAAACATAAGCTCAAAAATCGCTGCAAATAAGATAATTTTCAATAACTTGTCAGTTTTGGCTAAATTTACATCATTATTAAGATGTAAATTTATCATCTCTTCGATTAATTCAGATCTTTCTAAAGTTCCCTCTACTACATCCTTTATAAATTTTTTGAACTGACTTTTTGGATATTCAATTATTGCATCTGGATTCATTAAAGAATTATATAATTTTTGAATTATCTTTATTCGAGGTAATGAATTTTTAGATTTTTTTAGGCTCATTATTCAAAATTGATATAACCGCTTTAGCAGCTTCTGAACCTTTATTGGGTTTGTTATTTTTAGATTTTTTACTTCTTTCTTGCGCTTGAGATAAATTAATAGAAGTTATAATACCATTACCGATAGGTTTACCGAAATCGACTGAAAGTTTCATTATAGCGTTAAAAGTTGACGAACATATTAAATCAAAATGAGGAGTTTGACCCTTTATAACACATCCAAGTGCTACGAAAGCATCAAATTTTTTTATATTTTTTCTTATTGTAACAGGAATTTCATGTACGCCTGGAACTTCTACGACAAAAACTTTAAATTTTACTGCTTTTAAATTATTTTTAGCATTAATGACTAAATTATTTGATATTTCTTTATAATAATTTGATTTAACGATCAAAATCTTTTTCATTTTATAATAATTTGCTTCTTAATTTTAAGCCCGAAGCCCTCTAATCCAATTATCTTTTTTTTGCTTCTTGAAATCAATATCATATTTTTGACATTTAGGTCTTTTATAATTTGTGCTCCAATACCATAATATCTTAAAGTATTAATGTTATTCTCTTTGTAATTGCTATTTTTGTTATTTATTACTAACAATAAGAAGTTTTTAAATTTTGCCAATATTTCTAAAGATTTTTTTATACTGCTGTTATTTAAAATATTTTTATTTTTAATTGAGCTAGAAAGAACTCTTACTGGAATAGATTTTTTCTGATTTAACAAACCTTTAGTAATTACAAAATTAACATTATTTTCTAATTTATTTTTATAATTAATTACATTTATTTTACCAATTTTTTTGATAATAAATGTTTTCGAAGTAAGTTTTTTTATCAATTTTTCATATTTCAAACGATAAGATATTAAGTCTTCAATTGAAGCTAATTTAATTTTATGTTTCTTTGAAAATTTTAATAAATCGTTTAATCTTGCCATTCTACCATCTTCGTTCATCACTTCACAAATCACTGAACTAGGATTTAAATTAGATAATTTTGAAATGTCTACTGATGCTTCAGTATGACCAGCTCTTTCTAAAACTCCACCATTTCTCGCAACTAATGGAAACACATGCCCAGGTGATACTATTTCGCTTTTCTTAACTTTTGGATTTATTGCTGTCTTTATTGTTTTTGCCCTATCTTGTGCGGAAATACCTGTGGTGATACCTTTTTTTGCTTCAATTGAAACCGTGAATGCTGTTTGCATTCTTGATTTATTTATGGAAGACATTAAAGGTAACTTTAAATTATCTACTTGTTTTTTTGTTAGGGCTAAACAAATTAAACCTCTTCCATGTTTAGCCATAAAGTTAATATTTTTTGAATTACATTTTGAACCTGGGATAATTAAATCTCCCTCATTTTCTCTATTCTTATCATCAACCAGTATAAACATCTTACCCTTTTTGGCATCTTTAAGAATTGACGATATTTTTGAAAATATATTTTTAGGCATTTAGTTAGAATATTTATACATATATTTACTTAATATATCTAATTCTACGTTTACTAAATCATTAACTTTAAGGTTTTTTAAATTTGTTAGATGTAAAGTGTGCGGAATAATATTTATTTCAAAAAAATTATTATAAATTTTTGCAATAGTTAGTGATACTCCATTAATTGAAATTGACGCTTTTCGCATTAAATATTTATTTAATTTTTTATCTAAAATTTCAAATTTTATAATCCAACTTTTATCTATAAATGAAATTTTTCTAATTTTTGCAACAGTATCGACATGACCTTGAATAAAATGACCAGATATATTCTGTCCATAAGCTAGAGATTTTTCTAAATTTATAATTTGATTTAATTTAAGATTTTTGAAATTAGACCGTTTTAGGGTTTCATTAGAAATATAAAAAAATATTATTTTTTTTTTAATCTTCTCAATAGTTAAACAAACCCCATTACAGGAAATAGATGAGCCAAGGTCTTTCCTCTTAAAATTGATTTTAGCTTTAATACCTACATGAATACTATTTTTATTTTTTTTTAAGTTTATAACTTTTCCTGTATTAAAAATTATACCATTAAACATATCTAAAAATCTTTCTTTAATAGCTTATCACCATCCAAATTAATTGTTAGCAATTTAGGTGAAATATTTTTTAATAATTTTGATGAATTATTATTATCACCATTTTTACCTAATTTATGACCACTTTTAAAAATATATAGATCATTAATCAGTTTATTTTTAAGTAAATTGTTCAAAAAAGTTAAGCCAGATTCTATTAGAATACGAGCATAACCCATTTTATAAATTTTTTTATAAAAAAGATAAAAATCTTTTTTACTTGTTAATTGATTAACCAAAATAATTTTGTACCCCATTTTTTTATAACCTAAAGTTTTTTTTGATTTTACTTTACTTGTTACTAAATAAGTTTTTCTTTTTTTTAGAAGATTATTTAATAGTAGATTTTTTTTCAGTTTTAGATTTAAATCAATAATAAATAAATCAGGTTTTTTATTATTTAATCCATCAATTCTACAATTGAGTAAAGAATTATCACGATTTATTGATTTAGAAGTTGATAAAATACAATCATTTTGATTTCTTAATAAATGTGCAATTTTCCTTGATCTTTTATTTGTAATCCATTTGTTTTTTTTATTAATAGTATAATAATCTTTTGATATCGCTATTTTTGCAGACACAAATGGTATAGAAAATTTTTTATTTAAAAAATAACTTTTATAAAAGTTTTTATATTTTTTTGGACTGATTAAAAAAGTTTTTATACCTTTCGAATTTAAAATTTTTTTAGCTTTTTTAAAAGTTCTTAAATCTGGATCATTAAAGCCGTAATAAACTTTTTTTATTTTTTTTTTTATAATTATATTTGTGCATGGAGGCGTTATACCCTTATGTGTACAAGGTTCTAATGTTGTATATAAAGTAGCTCCAAAACAATTTTTTGATTTGTTTAACGCATTAAATTCAGAGTGAGGTCTTCCATTCAATGAGGTTATTCCTGAAGAAATGACAGCATGATTTTTTACCACTATAGATCCAACAGATGGATTTAATTTAGTTTGACCTAAGTGTTTTTCTGCTAACTGGAATGCCAGATTTAGATACTTATTATGATTTATTCTCATCTAAATTGCCTACAAACTGTTCAAAATCTTTCGCTTCCTTAAAATTTTTATAAACAGAAGCAAAACGAACGTAAGCAACTTTATCTAAAGAAGATAGTCCATCCATAATAAATTTACCTATAGTTGGTGTAGGTATTTCACTTTCACCGAGTCCTTCTAAATTTCTTACTATTTTTGAGATAAATTTTTCAATTGTCTCAGAGTCTATAGGTCTTTTTCTTGTAGCTATTCGTATAGATTTAGAAATTTTATCTCTATCGAATGGTTCTCTTTTGCCATTGCCTTTAATTACTGTTAATTCTTGAAATTGAACGCGTTCAAAAGTAGTAAATCTCTCTTTTCTATCGCAACCGCATAATCTTCGCCTTCTTATAGCTGTACCGTCTTCTGTCGGCCTAGAGTCAACTACTGATGTATCTTTTTCTCTACAAAATGGACAAAGCATAAATTAATTAGTTTCCATATATAGGAAAAGCAGCGCAAAGGTCAATAATCTCTTTTTTTACTTCGTTTTCAATTTTTGTATTATCTGTTTTATTTTCACTTAAACCTTTAGTTACTTTATAGATTAAATCTGCAATTAATTTGAATTCCTCTTCTTTAAACCCCCTAGTCGTACATGCAGGTGTACCTAATCTTATTCCAGAAGTTATGAATGGGCTCTCTGTATCAAACGGAATTCCGTTTTTATTGCAAGTTATGTTAGCTCTTCCTAATGAAGCTTGAGCTTCTTTTCCAGTAACATTGAATGATCTAAGGTCAAGAAGCATTAAATGAGTATCTGTTCCACCAGAAAAAATTTTAAATCCTTTTTCTGAAAGTCTTTCTGATAAAACTTTAGCATTTTTAATTACGTTTTTTATATATTTCTTAAAATCATCTGAAAAAGCCTCTTTGAAACAAACTGCTTTAGCTGCTATCACATGCATTAATGGTCCGCCTTGTAAGCCAGGAAAAATTGCGCTATTAAATTTTTTAGCCAAATCTTCGTTATTTGTTAAAATGATACCGCCTCTTGGACCTCTTAAAACTTTATGAGTTGTAGAAGTTACAACATCAGCATACTTAGTGGGATTAGGATAAGCTCCTCCAGCAACTAAACCGGAAAAGTGAGCCATATCAACTAATAGATATGCTCCTACTTTATCACATATTTCTCTAAATTTTTTAAAATCAATTATTCTTGAGTAAGCACTGCCACCTGCAATAATAAGTTTTGGTTTGTTTTCTATAGCGAGTTTTTCAACAGAGTTGTAATCAATTAAACCTGTTTCTTTATCAACTTCGTAATGAAGTGCATTAAACCATTTACCTGATTGAGCTGGCTTCGCCCCGTGAGTTAAATGCCCACCGGAATTTAAACTCATTGCTAAAGTAGTATCACCTGGTTTCAAAAGTGCCAAATAAACTGCGCCATTTGCTTGAGCGCCAGAATGAGGTTGTACATTTGCAAATTTACAATCAAATAATTTTTTAGCTCTTTCAATCGCAAGATTTTCTGAAACATCTACATGTTCACAACCACCATAATATCTTTTTCCAGGATAACCTTCTGCATATTTATTAGTTAAAACTGAACCCTGAGCTTCTAGAACAGCCTTAGATACAATATTTTCTGAAGCAATCAATTCAATGTGATTTTGTTGTCTTATAAATTCTTCTCTGATTGAATTATAAAGTTCTTTATCTGCATCTTGCAGTTTTAGTTTAAAAAAACTATTTAAGTATTTATCTAATTTAATTACTGACATTATATTTTTTTTATTCTTTTTAAGTGTCTACCACCTTCAAATTTCGTTTTTAAAAATAAGTCTACTAACTTTAGTGATAGACTTTTTTTTGTTAATCTAGCTCCTAATGCAATTATATTAGCATTATTGTGTTGTCTAGACAATCTAGTAGACTTTAAATTATAGCAAACGGCTGCTCTTATATCTTTGATTTTATTGGCACTTATAGCCATACCTGTACCAGAACCGCACACTAGTATTCCTATATCGCTTTTTTTAGCTCTGACTCGTCTAGCTAATCTTTTAGCATAATCTGGATAGTCTACTGATTTGTTTTCGTAAGGGCCTAAATCAAAAACTGATACATGTTTATCGATTAGGTGATCTTTAATTTTTTCTTTTAAATTATAACCAGCATGATCTGAACCAATACAAATCTTTTTAAATAAAAAACTCAATTTAATTAAATTTATAGTCTAATACACAAGCAACAAGATGAATTCTATTTTCTTCACCTCCATTAAATGCGTTATGATACTTAGTATTATTTGTTATCCAAACTGATCCATCTGCTGGCATGTGTTTAGCAACATTATCTATAACCATCAAGCATCCTGGGTTTGTAATTATCGGAATATGTAATCTAGGTTCAGGATCTCTGTGCCAACTTAAAGTTGATCTAGGTTCTTTTAATAAAATTCTTACTCTACCTAATTTGTATTTAGATGATAAAACATCAAACACTTCTTTAAAATAAGTATTTTCATAATCAGGTATAAATTCAGAGTATTCTTCTTCTTCTATATTAACATCTCTTGATACTTCTTTTCCTGATTTATCTGGTTTTGTCCAATATAATCCTCTAGCTTTATTCCCTTTAACTGACTCGGGGTCACCAGGTTTTCTTGTTAAACAAATTGCTCCAAAATGAGATATCCCTCCTCCATCATCAAATTTTTTTGTTTGTATTATTTGCAAATAGGCCTCTTGTAATTTTGTAATATCAAATTTAATGTTTTGTTTTTGAAAGTCTGAAAAATTTAAATTTTTTTCTTCTTTTTTTAAATTCAAATTTACAATATTTTTAGTATCTGTAGTCATGGGTTATTGTTATTTATCTGTTTGTACTATATATTTGTACAATACATTTGTCGCATTATAAATATATTATAACATGATTACTGGTAAATATCCTAGTTTAAGACTACGTAGAAGCAGAAAATACAACTGGTCTCGAAAATTAGTTCAAGAAAATAACTTATCTAGTGGTGATTTGATTTATCCAATTTTCCTCATAGAGGGAAAAAATAAGAAACAATCTATTAAATCAATGCCTGGTATCTATAAATACTCTGTAGATAAACTAGGAGTGGTTGTAAAAAACGTAATCAATTGTAAAATACCGATGGTGGCCCTTTTTCCTTCGACCCCAGATAACAAGAAAGATAAATATGGCAATGAGTCGTTAAATGAGAATAACTTAGTTTGCAGAGCTATAAGATTTATAAAAAAAAGATTTAAGAATAATATTGGTATCATGTGCGATGTTGCTTTAGACCCTTATACATCACATGGACATGATGGTTTGTTGAAGAATAATTATGTTCTTAATGATAAAACTATTGATATCTTAATGAAACAATCTTTATTGCAAGCGCAAATGGGTTGTGATGTAATAGCGCCATCAGACATGATGGACGGAAGAGTTGGAAAAATTAGAAAATTCTTAGATAAAAACAAATATCATGACGTTCAAATTCTTTCCTATGCGGTGAAATACGCATCACATTTCTATGGACCATTTAGAGATGCAGTTGGATCAAAGAAATCTTTAAAAAGCAATAAAAAGAACTATCAAATGGATTTCTCCAATATCAATGAATCTCTTAGAGAGGTTGCTTTAGATATAAAAGAGGGAGCTGATATGGTAATGGTAAAGCCAGGATTGCCATATTTAGATATTATCCAAAAAGTAAAAGAAAATTTTAAAATACCAGTTTTAGCTTATCAGGTTTCAGGAGAGTATAGTCTTATAAAAAATGGAATTAAAAATAAATTAATAAATGAAGATGCTATTTTCGAGAGTTTAATGTGTTTTAAAAGAGCTGGTGCATCGGCTATAGTGTCCTACTTCTCTTTAGATATAGCTAAAAAGCTGAAAATTTAATTAAAATAATTTTCAAAAATTACCCGAGATTTTGGAAATAATAAATTATTTGGAATAAAAAATTTATTGAGCATCACTTGTCTAGTAAAATATAAAGATTTACGAATTATTTGTTTGGAATTTTTTTCAGGTATTTTTTCATTTATTAAATAATTTGGAATTTCATAAATATATCCATCAATTTTAATTTTCAAAAATTCATTATTTTTGTTAATAGCATTTAAATGTTCATTCAAGTTTGTATCATAGCCTAATTCTTTTATAAGATTTAATTCAAAAAAAATATAAACAAATATCCAATTTTCTAAATTAATTGAATTAATTAATTTTTCAAAAGATTTATAAATCTTTTTATTGGGTTGTGAGTCAGGCAATAATAAATTTAATAAAGAACAAATAGAAACTAATGCGGAAGTTCTTTCTTTATCGTTAAAATATAAAGGAGAAATTGGTTTTATTAATTCTGTTTTTAAATAACCAATTCGATTTTCATTTTTAGAGGTGTGAGATACAAAAAGTTTATTCGATATTTGAAGATAGTTTCTTACTTTTCTTGATGTTCCGCCATAAACTATACCATCTATTTTACCTTTTTTTTGTGTAAAAATATTTATAATATTTGCATTTTCTCTAAATTTTTTTTTTGACAATAAGTAGCATTCATCTTCCCAAATCATATATTTAAAATTTTCAATAATTTAGCAGCAGCATTCTGTTGAGCATTTTTTTTAGATGAACCAGTACCAGTAATCTTTTTTGAATTAGGAATTTGTACCTCTGTTTTGAATTGAGGTCTATGTTGTGGTCCTGTTCTTTTAGAAAACGTGTATTTTGGTAATTCTTTAAATTTTTTTAAACTAAATTCTTGAAGCTTTGTTTTAGAGTCTATCAATGTAATAGTTGATTTTAATAAATGGTCCTCCCAGAAAATAAGTATAAACTTTTCAACTGATTTTAATCCTCCATCTAGATAGATAGCTCCAACTATAGCCTCTAAACAGTCACTACTAATTTTATCCGCAGATCTCTCAAGTTTTTTATGAGAAGATCCCAAAAGAATATATTTTTTCAAATTTATTTTTTTAGCTATTAGTGAACAAGTTTTTTTATTAACTAAATTAGCAAATTTTTTATCAATTATGCCCTCTTTCTCATTAGGGAACTTTTCTAAAAGTTTTTCAGAAATAACTAGTCCTAGTACTCTATCTCCTAAAAATTCTAATTTTTCATTATTTATAATGTTATTAAAACTCTTATGAGTGAGTGCTTTTTCTAGTAAGGATAATTTTTTAAAATTATATCTTATAATCTTTTCAAGCTCTTTGAATTTTTTTTCCATTATAATTTTTTAAATAATCTTTCAAATCTAAACGATTTATTAATATTCCAAAATTTTAATAAACTGCTAATTTTAGTGTCGTTAGAAAAAAATATTATTTTTGCTTCACCAACAAGATTTAAGATATTAACGTAACCAACACTTTCAAGATACCTGCTGTCTTTTGAACAGTCTCTATTATCGCCAAGTAAAAAATAATGATTTGCAGGAACTTTAAAAACTTTTGTGTTTTGTAATGAACCTTTTTTTTTGTAAACAACGATATGCTCTATGCCATTAGGTAAAGTTTCAATAAAAGTATTCGTTTCCAGTAAAAAATTTCCACATCTTATAACTTTTTTATTTTCAGTTTTTTTTCGTAAAATTTTTTGATCATTTATTAGTATTGAACCATCAACAAATTGAATTGTATCTCCTGGCATTCCTATTAACCTTTTTATATAGTCTGTTCTATTATCAGCGGGTGTTTTAAAAACAACTAAGTCACCTCTTTCTGGTGATTTTGAAAAAAAACGCTTATTTGAAATATTAGGGCTAAACGGAAATGAATGTTTGCTGTAACCATATGTATATTTTGAGACAAATATACGATCGCCAACTAATAAAGTAGGCTCCATAGATGATGAAGGTATATAAAAAGGTTGAAAGAGGAGCGATCTAATTAAAATTGCTATTATTAATGCTCCAATTAATGTTTTAGCATTATCATAAATTATGTAAAAAATTTTATTTTTTTTCATAATGAAATCGTTACAAAAGCAACTGCATATTTTTTTTCATCTGATAGGGATAATGAAATTTTAAATTTTTTTCTTTTAAATTTCTTATTAAGTATTTTTTTAGTTTGACCAATAATACTTATAAATGGCTTACCTGATTTTTTATTTAATATAACAATCTCATTAAAATTTATGCCATTAGATATTCCTGTTCCTAAAGCTTTTGAAAAAGCTTCTTTTGCTGCGAATCTTTTCGCAAAACAGTTTGTGCTATTATTGGTTTTTTTACATTTAAAAATTTCTTTCTCATTAAAAATACGATTAATAAAATTTCTATTTTTCAAAGAATTTTTAACTCTATCAACGCTTATGATGTCAGTGCCGATTCCAAAAATACTCATAATTTTAAAATTTTTTTAAATTTCTTAATTGTTGACGGCATTCCTTCAAAAATTGACTCGCCAACTAAAAAATGACCAATGTTAAATTCTTGTATCCCTTTTATTTTGGATAATATTCTAGCTGAATTATACGTTAAACCATGACCAGCATGGACCTCTAAACCCAACTGATTACCTTTTTGAACTGCTTTCTGAATTCTTTTAAGTTCATTTTTATAACTTTTTTTTTTATTTATTAGATTACAAAGTTTTCCTGTATGAATTTCAACACAATCAGCATCTAATTTTTTTGCTTTTTCTAAATCTTTTAGACTTGGTTCTATAAAGAGACTTATCCGAGAGTTATTTTTTTTTAATTTTTTAATTAATATTCTTAAAAAATTTTTATTGTGATCTAAATTAAGCCCTCCTTCTGTAGTGATTTCTTTTCTTTTTTCTGGGACTATGCATATGAAAGGTGGCCTACTTCTATAAGCTATTTTTAACATTTCTTTGGTTGATGCTATTTCAAGATTGAGTGGGATTTTTAATTTCTTAATAATTTTTTTTAAATCGAATTCATTAATATGCCTTCTATCTTCTCTTAAATGTATAGTAACTGAGTCTGCTCCATTTTTTTCAGCTAATAATGCAGCTCTTAAAGGACTAGGATAAGTTTCGCCTCTCGCATTTCTAACCGTTGCAACATGGTCTATGTTTACACCCAACCTAATTTTTCTCATTAAAGATTTCTACTTCCAGGTTTGACTGCTTCGATAGACAGTAATTCTTTTGGTAAATCATTCTTTTTATAGGTCGGTATGTTAAGTTCTACTTGAGAAATAATTTTATTTTTAATTTCTGATTTACCATTTGATCTGTCTATAATGCATGCATAACCAATAATATTTGCATTATTTTCTTTTACTAATTTTGAACACTCTAAACTTGATTTACCTGTGGTTATAACGTCTTCAACTATTAGAACTTTTGTACCTTTTTGAATTTGAAAATCTCTTCTTAATTTAAATTCACCATTTACTCTTTCTGAAAAAATAGTTTGTTTATTTAAAATTTTTCCCAATTCATAACCAACAATTATCCCGCCCATAGCAGGCGATAAGATTAAATCAAAGTCTTTAAATTCAGTCTTAATTTTATCGGCAAGGGACTCACATATTTTTGTTGCCTGATTGGGTTTGCTCATCAATTGAGCACATTGGACATATTTTGCGCTATGTAAACCTGAAGAAAGTATAAAATGACCTTCAATTAAAGCATTAGTTTCTTTTAAAATTTTCAAAGATTCTTTTAATGAAAGCATTTTTTTTCTGTTTG
>MDSW01127810.1_pt1 | contig 25237 bp, 11 predicted proteins | sample 811171 | NCBI WGS metagenome assembly MDSW01 (sample SAMN05326641, study PRJNA326480) | marine metagenome | isolation source: seawater | place: Atlantic Ocean: North West | collected 2012 | reverse complement strand
TTCTTCAGAAATTTCAGCGAATCCGTCGCCATCTACATCAGTCTGCGCTGTATAATTCCCGGGGACGATTGGTCCGTATTGGAAGAAACCATCTTCGTTAGGAACTAGAATACATGGGGCGAGTCCGATCTCAGAACATTCCAAAATCGCATCGGAGTGAGTTGAGTCTTCACCGAATAGGGCAATGGTGCTATTGATTGGAGAACCAGTAGTATTGACCAGATAGCCACTAATCGAACCTCCGGCAATATCGATGGTTGTAACATCGGGGCTGCCAATCAGTGGGATGATGAATTGCTCTTCCAAATCAACTGCAGTGCCATCAGAGAAAATAATCGTGATATCATATGCGCCCGGGATCATGTCAACGAAGTGGAAGGTTCCAGGTTGTACCATCGGTCCGCTAAAGATGCCTTCTCCCTCAACAGTAGCAAAAGTGCCGTTGAATGTCCCATAGGTATCTAATTCCTCAGAAGTATCAACTTCGAAAATTCCTGAACCTACCAAGGTCGCTTGGCTCAAACTCCTAGTGAATGTAGTAGATCCGTTTGATGTGAACCTACCAGTAGCGTTGACATCGCCATCAATCAGTAAATCTCCCGATTCCATGCTACACACTGAGTGATTTTCAGGCATGGTTGAATTGGTATCGCAAACAGGAATCTCAATGTCGTCTGTGATATCTCCAGATAGTGTCCCTCTTCCCGAGAACATACCGTCTCCAGTAAGACTGTGATTGTGAGAAATTGTCTGAGAGTGGTTGCCTGTGAAGTCAGTAACTGTGACAACTCCCTGAGCGATTAGTGAACCTGCTCCAGTAAATGTGACCTCTCCAATGCCGCCGAATGTCAAGTCGTAGCCTTCCACTACTCCAACTGAGGTTGTAGCCGAACTAGGTGGAATCTGGACATGATCTGCGGATGGAGAAATTTCTACTATCACATCGGTCAGAGGATCTTGGTCGAAGAGTGTTGATCCGGACCATACCAACTTTCCTGTTGCGTGAGAAGGTTGTACGGACACATTTCCGTAAACTGTCTGCTCACCGTTACTGTGTCCTGCCTCTCCTGATACATTGACAATCGTCTCGGAGAGCCATGTGGCCCCGGATACATTGGCTAGAATTCCAGTGATGGGATTCACATTGCGATTCGCGGAAGTCTCTTGGAAGATATCACTCAGTGACTGTCCTACATCGCCGGTCATCATCGCAGATCTAGCCGTGTCTAAGTCTGGCTCTCCGATGAAGGCGGAAACTCTGATTTTTCCAGCCGGAACGGTGTAAGAAAAGTGTCCGTTCTCGTCTGCGTCAGTATATCCAATGGGTATCCAGTAGGTCCTATCGTCTCCGTCTACGACATTTCCATCAGCATCAGCAACTTCCTCGCCGCTGAATGCATCTCTCTCAATCATTACTCTAGCGTTAGGAATAGCTCCGAAGCCCTCTAACTCAACGGTACCCTCCAATGTTGCACCGCTGTAGTATTTCATGACCTTGACTTGAGTATTGGCCGAACCAATTGTAGGGTTAGAACAGTCATCGTCGACTTTGGATCCATTGTCTAGCAACTCACAGCGCTCATCGTCATACCAGTTAGCTAGGACGAAATGGTTCATCATTGCGCCCGGAAGTGGGTACGCGTTCTCTAGGTATGAGCCAGGAGTTCCAGACATGTAGAAGTGTGGTGCTGGTTGATCAGCATCACCTGGTAGACCCAACATAGAGGTCGAATAGCCAACATAGAATCTAGCAACCATAGTCTCGAAGAATGCGGGTTGATGTTGGTAATCAATATCGACCATTCTGATTACTTCATTGGACTCGGAGGCTCCAGAACTCTGACGGATTACATCGTTCAGATACTCTTCTTCGAACTCTTCGGCAGAACGCGGAATTAGAGGGCCGTCTCCACGCTGAGTGTCATAGACAGCTGTGATGTAATCCTCCATGTCCAATCCAGACAGTCCTGTGGGTGCATGGAAGATTCCTGTAGTCTGTCCGCGATGATATTGGTAATCTCCATAGTATGTCCCTCCCAGAGGATATAGACGATTATCGATAGCAAAGTATCGGATGTCATTATTTCGAACTACAGTGTCCCCTAGTGGCCCATCGTAGTCTTGGACCTCATAATCTAGGCCAGTTATTCCATGGTAGATTCCCGCAAGTTGATCCATATCAAATGCTGTGGACAGGAATGCTCGGCTCAATGCCAGTCTGGCATTGGTTCGGTGAAGACTGGTCGAGACATCATTGAAGTCCTCGATTAGGTCACTAGTGTACATGTATCCGCCAATGAGGTAGTGAGTAGTTTGCATTTCGAACTGGGCGTTGTTGAGTCGTGTTGCATTGAACAGGTCAGTGGCCTCGGACTCATCTTCAGTGGAGTTGCCCATCTGAGTACCTCCAATCAATACCTTCCACATCTTTTCGGACTCGGGAAGGCCATTGGAATCCAATGAGTATCCGTGAAGCAACTCTGTGTGGTCATCGGTAGCCACTACTGCCATTGCTCTGTCCTTGACGAAGTTCTCGTCATTAACACCGATGGAGAGGATATTGTCATACTCAGCCAACTGATCATCATCCATGTAGAGGTCAAGAACTTCGTAGAATGAGTCAGTAAATCCGCCTCCACCATTGTATCGGCGATCTCCCTGAGCAAGGGTTGTAATGAATAGTGCTAGAGTATCTTCTTGGCTGTTTGAAAGCAGCATTCCTCCGCTATTCGGGATTCCAGACTGGAAGTTATCGGCAACGGTAGGATGCTGTCCCTGAGCCAGAGCCTGGAACCCATAGTCCCACCAAGAAACGAAGGCTGGGCGCTCACTGAAACTCATATCTGTATCTTGTTCAGATAACCAGTCATAGGCTAGATTCCAAGAGCCGCTGTTAAACCCGGGACCAAATGTACCCATGTACCACATCTCAGATTCAGGGTTGTAACCCTCGCTCTTGAGGACTGAAAGACCTAGGACTTCGGCCCTTAGGAAGTCAGGAGCGATGTCATGGATCGTTTGATCTACATCCGTTGCGGCTGCTTCTCCTCTTGGAATTCCTGAATCTATGCCATATGTTGCATGTTGGGATGCTACCATCATCAGAATAACCAAAATCGCCGGGATGGCTGGATTTCTCCTACCTGCGGTCCAAACTGATCTGAATCTGGTTCTTGGAGTTCCAATACCTGAGCGGCGCCATTCCTTGACGAACGAAGAGAAGTTGGCACCGTCCCAGAGCATCATCAGTCCAATTCCACCGACGACAGCCATGGCAGGAGTCGCGTTGAAAATGAATCTTCCAGCAGACCAAGCCATGTATGTAGCAATGATTACCCACAGACCGAGCAATAGATGACTCTGGCGCTCTCTACGGGCCCCTCGCCACATCAGTACGAAAGCACAGCCAACAGCAATCAGTGCAACAACAGGCCCGTAAGATGCGAATAGAACTCCTCTGCTTGGTGCTTGTGCTTCACCAATGGTTCCGAAAATCTTGTTCTTTGAGAAGTAGAATCCACCCGTGAACAGGATGTCCCATCCATTGTAAATCTCCAACTGCTGAAGGATGAATAGGATTGCGAGGATACCGCCAATCAGAACTCCTCCAGTCCCCAGTACCAATAGCCAAGGCTTGTCCCTATACGAAGAAGAGACCCAGCCTAATGCTAGTGTGAAGCCGATGATGTAGAACATCGGTTGGAAACCGCTAGGATCGAACACAAGGTTCAGGCCCGGCCACATGTAGAAGGGTAGTGGAATAAGGAAAGAAGTCAGTAACATCTGTAGAGTTATCGAAGTTAGAGGTAGACTGTCCCTCTTACGGAACATGTTCAAGATTATCTGGCCCGAGTAAGCAAGGAATAGAATTCCTGGGCCGTATACGAAACCTTTCCATCCTAGAGCCACAGTGGCAAAAGAAATTCCCGACAGTGTTGCGAAAGCCATGGCTCTTGGATTTCTGTGCCAAGTCTCCCTAATCCCTGCAACTAAGTAAAGGGGGCTTGAACTTGGGTTTTGGAACATTCTCTCAGTACCCAGTTCATCCAAAGCTCTGACCCAATAATAGAATGCCATAGACAAGAACAGTAGAGCAAACGAATCGTGGTCCGCTAGACCGAAAGTCGCATGAGAGATGTGACCAGGCATCAGAGCGATTAACCAAGCAGTCAGGATTCCAGCCCCCTTGCTGTGGACATTCTTGGCGATTGCAGCCAGAGGCAGAACAATCAGTGCGCCGAAAACAGCCGGCATAGCAGCGACGCTCCACCAAGTAGCTTCATCTGCAGGTATCTCAAGTAACCAAGATAGTCCAATTCCTCCAAGTGCAAGCGACCAAGAGAACAGTGGAGGACGAGGATTGATTGCCCCCATCGGATATGCTCTATCATGGTCGAAGATGTAGTGACTCCTCTCGGCTACGATGTAATCTACGACTCTCTTCATGTACCAAGGGTCAGATCCCCCAGTCATATCCCAGAGACCAGTAGCAGAGGCATTCATCGCCGGTAGAACATTCCAGCCAGTCCTGACTGCAAATGCTACCAAGATAGCCAAAGCGACCATAATTGAGTATGAATTGCTCTGCCACCAGAGTCTTGCCTGACTCGGTTCGTGTCTAGGAGAAATATCTCCAAAGTAGCCTCGTGATGCAATCATCACTGCAGCGACATTTAGCCAGAATCCGAGGAAGAACCACGAGAATGTGCTCATCGCATCATCTCCTGCAAGGAAACTCGGGAATTCGTTACCAATCTCTTGAAGGTGCCCAAGAGTGTAGAGGAGCCAGTTCACACCGAATATTGCTCCGAGTACATTCCATCTCTCGCAATGGCAGAAGGCAATGAATAGAATTACGACTGTCGAGAATAAAGCCCAGACAGAACCCAAGTAAACATGATTATGGTATTCTTGAATTCCTGAGAGTTGGCCTAGCCAAATCAGCGGAATTGCTTGAACTAGCAGGATTGCAAAGAGAGTTGACATCAAAACTCTGTTAGAAGCTGAAAGAGAGGAGCCGAACGATCCTGAGCCTGGCGAGTCTAGTTTACCTCTCATCAGTGCCGCGGTAATCATTCCCGCTACTATCGATGTAGCCCAGAATGCAAAGAATACTGACGCTATTCCGGCTCTGCCTGTATCAATCAAATCTGGGGCAGACCCGGTCCAATCGGATAAATCGAAAACAGAGTTAGCCGCATGAGACACTGCTAGGTGGAAGCCGATAACGATAGCAAGCAGAGTACTGGCCTCTTCTCTCCTGTCGGTACTTATCTGCACATAGGTCGAGATTCCGACGAGAGCAAAGGTTAGGGCCCCGACCCTACCAACGCTTTCAAACAAGTTGTGGGCCATCGTAATGATAGCCGCAGCTAAAATGAATCCGAGTACAACAATAGCATTTCGATACTTGGCCATATTGCCAAACGGAGCAAAGGCACCAATTCTGCCAAGCGCAGCAGCAAAAGCGGCTACGGCGGGCAGAATCAGGACTTGCGTATATCCGTCATTTTCCATGGCTCCGTTCGCGACATAATCAGCCCCAAAGAAGAGTGCTAGCAATGCAACTAGCACCGTTGGGACAGAAGCAATCCCTGCCTGGGAGAGCTCTGATTCAGTCGCGGTATCATTCTCATTCATCATCAATCACCGTGTTCAGCCCAAAGGCTAGCGTCGCGCCGATTTGACTGGCTGTTATAACCATTCGTAGAATGGTTGTAAAATCTGAAGGTCAAGAATGACTCACTAAATCCGCTAAAGAGCCCGATATGCGATGTCTGAACGGTAATGAGAGCCTTCGAGTTGGATACACTCAATCAACTCGTATGATGCGGCCACTGCATCGTTGAGTGAGGGTGCTAGTCCTGTAGCCGACAGGACTCTGCCTCCAGAAGAAATTAGTTGGCCGTCTTCTCCGATGATAGTTCCGGCATAATGAACAAAGGCAGAGGTCATGCCCTCCTCAATTTTGACTTCGCTACCTGAGATCTTTCTCCCCGTCGATGAGCTTGCAGGGTAGCCCTCTGAAGCAAGTACCACAGTAGCCGCACATAAGTCATGAAACTCATATTCTTCTTCGGAGATTCTTCCTTCTGCACAGGCAAGCAAAAGTTGCCCCATATCGCTTGAAATCAGAGGGATTGTAACTTGAGTCTCGGGGTCACCAAATCTTACATTGAATTCGATTACCCCTGGAGCCCCTTCTTCGTCGATCATTAAACCGAGATACAGGCATCCTCGGTAGGGGGTTTCTTGGTTTCTGAGGTGATGGTGCATTGGTTCAATTATTTCTCGAGTTACTCTGTGCATCACAGACTCAGATACTATCGGAGCAGGGGCGTAAGCCCCCATTCCTCCAGTATTCGGGCCTGTATCTCCCTCTCCGACCCTCTTGTGATCCTGACTTGCAGGTAGGCAAATGTAGCCAGATTCGTCCATTACAACCAGTACTGAAGCTTCTTCACCCGACAGATGCTCCTCAAGAAGAACGAAGCCGTCCAATTCTATTCCTTCTAGTAGGGCTTCCTCTGCAACCTTCCTGTCTGAGGTTACTGTGACTCCTTTTCCTGCAGCGAGAACATCTCGCTTGATTACCCAAGGAGCCTCAAACTTGTCTAGAGCATTGGGAATTAATGATTTTTCATCAACCACTATGTGTCCGCCGGTAGGGACTCCTAGAGATTTCATTATCTCCTTGGCATGTAGTTTAGAGGCCTCCAAACGAGCACCTTCCGAATGAGGCCCAAAGCAAGATATTCCGGCATCCCTGAGGGAGTCTGCGAGGCCGTTTACGAGCGGCGCCTCTGGACCTACAACAACCAAGTTGGAATCTAACTCAAGTGCTAGCGAAACGATGCCTTCGATATCACTAGAAGATACATTATGATTTGATGCAACCATCGAGGTACCAGCATTCCCGGGAGAACAGTGAACAGCCGTTACAGATGGGCTTTTGGCAAGTCCCAAGCATAGGGCGTGTTCTCTTCCTCCCCCTCCTACAACCAAGACCGTCAGAGTAGACATACCTATGCGTGAAGCCATCGGAAGATAATGGATTCCGAAGTGAGTGTTCCTAGTATGGTACTGACTTCAGGCCCAATCTATATCCAATTACATTGAACAGTCGGTGAATTATTGGGGTCAAGATGAGTAATGCAATAATTTCGTCATGTAATTGCTCGTGCATGATTACTTGGTCATCAAAGAGCAAGAATGAGAAGAAGAATACTGAAACAGCGAATGGGACAGTGTCAAGAAGAGGGGCTTTCGAGCTTTCCTCGCCCTCTCTTTTTAGGCCGCGGCGTCGCTTGACAAATGAGCCAGCAGAGTCTCCTAGCATACAAGCGATGCCTAGTGTGAAGCCCATTACAAAGGCGGCACCCCACTCTCCGCCGAGCCAAAACCAATCAGACGAATTGCTGAACAATGTAGGATCTACAAACGGCCTTGCATCTGGAGGATAGTCTGAATTCCATGCATAATGGGCCAACATTGTGAGAAGTCCAGAAAATATGGCGCCGCCGAACATACCATTCCAAGTCTTACCGTCGCCTAGAATTCTGTAACCATCTCTCCAGTTTCTTCCTCCATCAATCACCACACTTGAGAAGCCGAACTTATCAGGAATCCACTTGCCAAACAGCATCGCTCCAGTATTTGCTAGATAGAATGGCCCGTACATCATCAGGACCGTGATGATGTTCAAAGCGAAGTCGGCGGAGTCGGGCGCTGGGAATAAGGCGGGTGCGCTCACGGGCTCGCGAGACAAAGACAGTGAATGAACTCTATCCGAAGAATAGTGGGCAAAACTATTCATGGCACTCTCATTGAATGCGGGCCATGAGAACCGCCGCAATAGTACAATCCGTTCTGATGATTACCTCAGTCATTCTTGTCACTGGATTAGTTTCAGCAGAGGAATCTGAGACTGTAATTAGTGCCGATATGACTTGGTCGGGAGAAGATTCTGTAGAAGGAGTAGTCAGAATAGTAGATGGCGGACACTTGACTATAGAGGATGCAAACATCAAGATGATCGATGGATCTAGTATTCATGTTGATGAGGGTGGTCAACTGACGATTACTCAATCTACTGTGAAGTCACAGACTCCGCCTTCTGCCATAGCTAGTATGGGCTACTGGGATGAAGCAAATATGTCAAAGTTCAAGATTCCGGGAGATGGAATTTCAGGGCCATTTGAAGTAGAAATGACCCCCATAGAGGGAGATACATACTACTCTGATGCAGCCCACATTGGAAGTGAGGTTTTCGATCTCAATGGTAGTTCTCACACATTCAGTTTCGACAATGGTGCAGGAGACATCTGGGTCGGCCTTACTGGCTATGGTTCCAGTCCTGTTACTGTGGGCTCAATCACCATAACCACACAAACTGGGGGCCAGACTACAATGGCTGGTTCTGAGTTAGAGACTGTCAATATGAAGAGTGCTGGGGCCCTGGAGTTCGGGATCCATGTAGAAGGAGAAATGCAATCTTCGTTCTCTTCAGTCATAGGAGGGCAGGTTTTCATTGAAGGAGTCCTGAGTGCAGATAATACTGAATTCGATAGAGTTGGGCCAATTATGGTAGGAGAATCAGGTAGGATAGATCTCCTAGGATCTACATCATTCGAATCCAGTCTGGATGATCATGATATTCAAGCCGGACCTTACTCTGAAATATTCTGGGGCGAAGGTGTCGTCGGATCAGGAGGATTGATCGACAAATGGGAGAGAAGAGTTTCAGGTCAGACTCTACATCTAGATGCAAAGTATGTAGTTCTCAGACTATCTGGAATCGGGCCCCAAGAGGCGACTCAAGAAATATTCAGCGATGAGAATGGTACTGCCTATGTCAATTCAGGAGTAGAGAGAGTCGTCGAGATTGGTTATGCAGATGGCACCGTCTGGACCGAGTCTGCAACCATAGAAATCATCACCTATGAGACGGGTTGGAATCCTGCTTCATCTGGAATAGGAAACTACGGAGGAGGAGTGATGAATCTGGATTGGTCGGATTCAATTGTAATCAACTCGGAGACACCTTATGTTGAATGGGAGTCTCTGAGTATTACTGAAGAGACATTGACGAAAACTCGCGGGCAAGAGATGCCGGTAGTCGCCGGATTGGCAAATAGAGGAAGTGCAGAAGCACTTCTTTACTTCACCTGTGAAGTTTCAGAGACAGGGATGGAAGCGGATATTGGTGGCTATAGGCAAGCTAGAATTGGGCCGGGAGAATCTGTTGAAGTTTCGTTTGGTTGGAGGCATTCTCAGACTGGTGATGCATCTCTTACTTGCAAGATACTGACTCCAACTCAATTAGTCAGTGATGATGCGTTCGGAGGAGGAAGTATGACGACCGAAACAGCTACCTGGTCCGAACCTACAGAAGATGATTCGATAGATGTGGTGTCACTTCTGGCTGCTATTATCGTGGCTATGGCAATCGCTGGATTCACAATGCTCAGACGGGCCTCAGATGCTATCGTTGAAGATGGCGAAGATGAAGACTCAGATTATTCAAAGGACGAGTACTAAATTAGCAACTCGAAACCTTAGTCCATGATTCGCTGGTTGGCTCACCAGGGTCATCTCCTGTTCCGCCATCTCCTTCTTCTGTGAATTCATAGTACGAGGTATGAGTAATGGTTGATCCATCAGACCAAGGGGAGTTTTGTGTTGTTTCGACAGTAAAGTGATAGCATCCGTAGTCACTAACAGCCCAATCATCGATTGGAACATACTTGGTGTTCAGTTCAAACGACTCAACCGACCCAGGCAGAGGGAGTTCTGAACCGTCCTCTGCAACTAGAGCACTACCGCCGCCAAACTCTCCGTTTCCTGAATCCCACTCGGCAACTCCATTCACAACAGTGACCAGAGGATACGATATAACAACACTAGACCCATAGTACATTTTGGCCTGAACTGTGTAGTCTGCATATGGCATTGGCCCTGGTGGATTATCTCCTAATGCGTCAAGCCCCGACCATGACTTTAGAGCAACACCGATGATGCAAGAATCCTTTGAACTCTCGCAGTCATTACCATATCCCATTGCGCCGGAAGTTTCTCCCTTGGCATCTTCGACTGTTCTCTGTAGATGCCGAGACTGTAGCAACATCGAATCGGATGACTCGCCGGTATCCACAGACACCACATACTCCGCGTTGTCGGCTGCATTTCCTTGATACCAGTCCGCTACAGTGAGTGTGATTTCTCCGTACTTACCATAACCGTCCTCTCTGTTTATCGAGAAGGCCATAGATTCAGAATATATCTCAGTTCCATCATAGGTGATAGAAACAACTGCAGAATCAACCGATGATCCCATTATTGCTCCGGATTCTCTGATTGTCAGAGTGATGGTAGATGAGTCATCCGAAAGTTCAGAGTCAGTAACTGTAATCTCTCCAGAAGATAGACTCATGACAAGATATGGAGATGCTGCTAGCAAGAGATAGACTACAGCGATTGCTGCTGTCTGCTTCTTACCAACTGCATTCCAGATAAGGTAAAATGAGATTCCAAAAATTAGAATCGGAACTAATCCTAGGAATGCATAATCGCTCTGAATACTAGGCCTGGAGACAATGAATGATACGACAAGAGCTAGGGCTGCCAAACCTGCTCCAATCCCGATTGGTCCGGAAAAGAAACTCTTGGAATCCGAAGAACCAACATCTGCTACAAGCACAGATTCTTCCTGACCCGCTGATTGCTGCTCTATTGCCTTCTGAAGTAGACCGCCATCACTCACACAACTCACTCCTGCACGCACACGTCACAGATGTCGGTTATCAACCCGTTGACTAATATGAAAGACGGAGTGAAGTCAGAAAAGACGCGCATCGAGTTCTCTAACTTCGCCTGAATCGTCATCCTCATCGTCGCGGTATCTGCCTGCAATGGCAGCAGCAGCGAGAGTAGTGATCATCATCGTACCGAGTAGTTCGAATCCAGGCAGATAGACTCCTCTGATGTATATCGTCATAGTCTGTATCTGATAATTCGGAATACCTTCGGTTCTGACTGAATATTCAGATGTAGCCTTGAACATCAAAGAGAAGTATTTGTCAGTCCAGCCCTGATTCTTTGGTGTTCTCATCTGAACATAGATCTTCTCTGCGGGAGCCATAGATTCAATCTCCACCGAAACTAGAGGGATACTCAGTTGGAATCCTTCATCGTTCAGGTCGCCATAGTTCTCTACTCCGACATTGAACCTATCCATCGCATTGCCGTCGTTGTATACATCGAAGGTCAGCATATAGTCAACCTTTGGCCTGAGTTGCAAGAATGCGACCTCAGAGGCGACTCTTAGGCGGCTGAACTGCCTAATTACGGCCAGAACCTTGTATGTGGTCGGAGTGCCGACATAGGTTACCCCATTGGCCTGAACAACCTCGGCTGTGATTGAAACAATCTGCGAACCTTCCGGCATTCTCAGATCCGCTCTAGCGACTACTTGGAATGACACATCGGACTGCGAACCAACTGTCATGGAAGCAGGACCGGCGGCTGCTAATGAGCCAGACTGAATTTGCACATTGACCTTCACTTGATGTACAGTTGGGTTGTCCAATGTGCAGTCGATGATTGTAGTTCTAGTAGCGCCAGGATAAACATCAATCGGCTGAGGTTGCTGACAACTAATTGTGATGTCTGGTACAGGCCCTTGGGCCTGAACAGCAGCAGCACCCGCCCAAGTACTTAGGAAATAAACAGCCAGAATCATGATGGCTGGACGGACCGAGTGCGCTTTTGTCATCACGACGAGGCCCCCTGAGACCGTATTTGAGGCTTCGCACGAACTGGACCACTAGAAGCCGATTAGAGGATTGGGGGAAAAGACTGGTGGACCCGACCGGATTTGAACCGATGACCACTCGGTTATGAGCCGAGCGCTCTAACCAACTGAGCTACGGGTCCCTAACTCGTCTCAGGCACAACGCGAAATGAACTTATCTTCGCAGCGTAGATGCTCGGCCCTCCCTCTCAACCTTGAAGCACGGGACCCTTCCGTGTGCGTATATGGCGAAGCTTTGGGTGATGTTCTTCACATCGCTTCTGCTTGTCTCGGCAATGAACTTCTATGCCGTGATAAGGGAGCCTGATTTGATAGAAATAGACGAGATACGGAACTACCCTCGGGAGACCGTGAAGATTGAGGGGGTGCTCACTGGTTATGTGCGCGACCCGTATGGCGAGGGCGCTGACAGAATAGATTTGCAAGTCCAAGAGATTGATGGACACTCTGTTGCTAAGGTGCGCTGGAATGTGGACTGGACCAATGAAGTGCCCCCGATTGGAACTGTGATTACAGTAGAGGGAGAAGTATCAGAATGGAATGGTAGGATCTGGCTACAATCTAATGGATACGGTGCGATAGTTGCAAGAGACGAAGTCATAGAGTTCACAGAGACCAAATTGGTCGAAGTCGGCAGAGACCCTGAATCATTCGCGAATCAATCTATCACGATTGATGGGTGGTTAAGTGAATCACTCGCCCCTGATGTTACCTACCACTCCCTGTACATGATGGATAATCAGGCGTATGGGGGTGCGGATCACCTGCTATACATGCAAGTAGAAGGTCGCGTAATGGAATGGGTCGAAGCAGGAAGTCATATTCGGGCCAATGGTTGGTTGCAGTTTGATGAGCGTTCGTATCGCTGGAGGTTACTCGTCCAGGCGACCGAAATTGAGGTTCTCTCTCAGGGCGAGGTAATTTATCTCGACTGGGAGACGGAGCCATACACCCTAACCTACGAGGTAGGAAAGCTAGTCGTAATCGATGGCACGGTAGCCAATGATGGCGAGGAATGGTGGATTGAGGGCGACTCGCCTACCGACAGGCTCTGCTTTCTACCCTCTCCTGAAGATTTAGATGGCAACATTTCCGGTCAGAGTGGCGACTGGGGAGGAAGGTTGGCATGGTCTACTGACAAGGCCGAAGTCTGCTTAGATAGAGGATTTGTCGAGTCCCTCCAGTATCCTGCTGGCCAATTCGGAGATGATGTCGTCGCACTGGAGGATGTCGCTGAGAATCCATTTGACTATGTAGGGAACAGTTACCAATTTGAGGGTTGGATTACAGATCCGATTTCGCCTGATTACGACAAAGGATATGTCGGAGATGGAGAGGGATACTATGACCGAGATACCAAATTGAGGTTGCACTTGGTGGGTGAGCACTCTGAGTGGATTGAACCCGGCCAAGAAATTCGATTCAATGCCACCGTACTTTGGTCTGTTTCTGATGGCAGAGTAGTGCTTGAGGCGCGATCGTGGCTTCTTGGAGAAGTTCCAGATCCAGTTGTACTGAATTGGGGCGATGGGTACAACTCATGGAGATGGAACATAGGATGGAAGGTCCAGATTACTGGAGAAGCAGTGATGGACGAAGATGGCAATCAATGGATTGAGCGCTCTGGAAGTGAAGAGAGTGTTTGTCTGCTCGGTGACGGAAGCGAATCCAGCCAGCAGATGCAGATTGGTGAGCCAATAGACTGGATTGGGCGTTTGACGATGATAGAGGACTCAATAGAAAACTCCGCGCAATTCTGCATTGATATTCGCCCCTAGGTGGTTGTATGGACGGCGTGCTGCTGGATTTCAGTTGGCTGATAGCATCATACCTGTTTGGTATCATGTTGGGTTGTCTAACCGGATTGATTCCAGGATTTCACGTTAACAATGTGGCCCTAATTGCACTCAGTCTTTCCCCTGTCGCAGTGGCTATAGGAATTCCACTCGACGCGGTTGCTGGAATAATTGTCGCCTGTGGTACCGTCCATACTTTCCTGAATTACATCCCAAGTGCGTTAGTCGGAGCACCTGATGACAACATGGCTCTAGCCTTGTTACCTGGGCATAGAATGTTAATCTCTGGCCAAGCAGCGCAAGGAGTTGCATACTCTGCAAGAGGTTCACAAATGGGCATGTTAATGTCTATTCCACTGCTAATTGTTGCAAGGCTGCTATTTGGAGAGGATCCTGGTTTAGGCCTGTACGAATCCAGCCGTGAGGTTCTGCCATGGTTGCTGCTAACGATTTCCATCTTCCTGATTATGACAGAGACTACTCGTTTGTCATGGCCAGAGTGGAGTCAGCGCTTGACCAGTAAGTTGGTATTTCCTCTCCCACGCAAGATAGAGTTCAGTATTCCAATTTGGAAGTTCAGGTTACATCGTAAGTGGGAGAACCTAGACTTGCGCTTAGGAGATAGTTCGAGAACTGCGGGTATACTTGCTGCAACTTTCTTCTTCTTACTGACTGGATTTTATGGCTGGGCAGTATTCGAGTTACCGGGCAGATCGCCCATAGGTATGCCTTCAGCAACTTTGCTCTTCCCCGGACTGGCAGGACTATTCGGAATTGCCAACTTAATTGACATCTATGTCACAACATCAGAGATTCCTCCTCAAGAGCCGAATTGGGAATTGCCGCCAATGAAGCCTCTTGCTGTGCCAACTTTCCTATCTGCAATTGTCTCCTCAGTAATGGCGATTCTGCCCGGTATGACTGCAGCCCAAGCTACAGTAGTGGTGATGAGCATGCGGAACTTCTGGGGGAGGTTGACTGATCCGAACTACATACCCGCAGATTTCGAGCATGGCACTCAGCCGGGTTTTGTTCCCAATGCAAACGCTACTGACATTGAGGGGCTTGATGACCTGTCAGAGGAAGAGCGAGAGATGTTTGAAGAAGTATTATCCGAGGCAGGAGTGAGTCCTGATCTTGACCTAGGTGCGCAGAATCAACAGCAAGATCTGGAAATCATTGCAATCCTCTCCTCTGTCAACACCGCTGTCACAGTAATGGTCCTAGGATTCCTGTACATGGTTGGAAGGCCCAGGTCAGGTGCCGCCCTAGCCCTGAACATGATGTACCCCATCGACATGTGGAATGCAGTCGAGCCACCAGCAGACTTCGTTCGCCTACTTGGCATCACAATAGCCTCGGGGCTGTTCGCGGTTCCAGTAATGATTAAGGTTGGAAAAGGGATGTTAAAGATGCATGAATTAGTCCCTCTCCGAACTGTAGTAATTACGGTTACATCATTCATCACAATACTGGTTTGGCTATCTACTGGATGGATTGGTGTTGGCGTTCTAATCATTGGAACTGCAATGGGATTAATGCCTCCTAGAATAGGAATCAGGCGCAGTCATGCAATGGGGATTATTCTAGTTCCGATTATGTTGTATACATTCGCCAGAACATTCGATGGATTCGGATTTATCTGAGGTTTTTGGCACTGCAACGCTTATTCGTCCAACCGCTCTGACGACGTCAGGTGCGATAGCATGGACAGCAAGAAAACAGCATTGATAGTTGGAGCATTACTCCTAACGGTGAACATAGGAATCGGAGTTACTGGAGTCGTTGATGGAATAATCAAGGGCACAGTTTCTGACATGGTTGCTACAGGATACGACGGTTTGGATGAAGATGGGAATCAGAATTACTCTGTAGACTATGACGATGATTGGCATGTATCAACAGCCGAGAGAGTTTACTTCGCTAATTCAGTAACCGATGCTTCGGCTTTAGAGTCAGAGAATCCAGAGGATGGCCTAACTATGATGGGGCCATTCATTTACGAAGTAACAACAACTAGAGAAATCGAAAACTTTGACTACATAAATAACACAATAACCTACTCAGAATACGATGTTTTTGAATGGTGTGAGACTTGTACTTGGAATGACTCTGACGGAATAGAGCACGCTTCTGTATCTGGAGATACTGAGGTGACTCAAGTCAATATTCTCTGGAATACACAGAGAATAGGAGGCATGGGTGGTGCTTCTGGAGGTATTTTCTATGGTGAAACATTTGCCAAGGCAATGTTCGCAGCTGGCATGATTGAGTTTGACCTTGCTAATAGAGCCCCGAGTATTTGGGCTTCCGAGGATATCGATAGCATGGTTGGAGACTTCTCTTTGGGCCTGCAGGCAATGGGAATGGATTCAGTAAATGCCTCAATTTTGGCTCCTTCCGGGGTTCTCTCAGGAGCATATGTGGCTGCTACCGGCGGAGGAAGCCAGGAAGACATTCTCAATAATACCGAGCATTTCTTCGCTTACACTGATCAAATTCTGTACGATGCAGTAGATTCTTCAACTGGATCCTGTATTGCTTTGACCTGTGATTTAGGACCTGTTCTAGTAACTGGTATGGGTGCTCCAGACGGAGGAGTGGTTACTCAAACTCGCGCTGGACTATACGGATACGGTGATGCTTCGGCAGAGCAAATGGCTGTAATTGACCTAGGCATATACGCGCTGGCTGCAAATACATTCGTTGCTCACGGAGGAGGCGCTGAAATTAACGAAGAAACTCCTCAACTAAAGGAGAGGTTCAATGAGGTTAGTGGAGTTCTGATTAATGATCCGGAAGTCCTGAATAATCTCCTATTCAACGAAAGTGTTGGAATGCTTGGATCCTTCGAAATTGAGGGAATCCCCCTTCCGGGCATGGTAGTTGGACTACTTCTACCATTACAGTCTGGTGCCTATTTTGATGCAATGATAACCTACGGAATTGGACTCTTGGCCATTGGTGCCCTAGCAGATTATGTTGAGCCGTGGGTTGGACTTGGTGTCACTGGTCCTCCAAGAAATTTCGAGATGATTCTAGGTGGAGGACAGGGATGGATGGACTCTGGTGACTGGTGGCATACGGCATTCGGTGCTGCAGACCCTCTGACTGGAGAATACATTCCAATTGGACTGAACAGAGAATCGTTCGCAGGCATGGCCGATCTAACCATGGAGAAGTCAGAATTCATCCTCAACGACCCTGTAATTGGTCTGAAATCTTCATTCCCCTCCGCATTCATGTATGACGAACTATCGGGAATGACTCTTCCTGATGCTGAAGGTAACCAGCATGTTTGGGATGATGCCTATGTTGCTTCTCTGTACGGTATATCCGAGGATGCCGCGAACGCACTCAGGAACTGGGTGAATAACTTCTATTTCGATACTGTAATGCCTGTTTTACTTAATTTCGTCACTGGAAACGAGCCTTTCGTAACTCAGCCAGTTAGTCACTGGCTATATGGATGGAATGATGCAGTAAACACATACTTTGGATACTTCCCTTGGGTCAGTCTTGAGACTAATGACACCTACTATGGGTCCGGAGGAATCAGTACCGGGGATCGATCAGTGTACATCATGAGTACGGCCGGGGATAATGTCGGACAACGCCTGGCGCAGGGTTACATCAATTCAGATGGTGATGGTCTTTGCGACTACGACTACAATGAGTCCGGCGTCTTCCTAGGGTACGACTTGGAGTGCGAGGATGGTCAAATATACGGGATGACAGAGCACCTACCATGGAGAGCCCCGCACCGCGAGGATGCTGCAATGGGATTGCTTTCGGACCACATTGGAAATGATGACACCGTAGTTGCAGGAACTGTAGGAGGTATTGCCGATGCTGAGAACTCATTCAATGTGAACTTGATTGGATATGCAATTGCCCAGTCCGAGGTTGGAGAGGAGACTACTTACAAGGGAATTGATATGATAGAGCATACAGTAACTTTAGATCCGGCCAACACTCAGATTCAGGGCAAGTTGATTGGTTCTGCGACCTTTGTGGATGCTATGCCTGGTGCCCTTCCAGTCTACCTAGGTGCGAACATCGACATGAAAGTCGAGCCAATTACCAACGCTCCTATGTATGGTAAGGTAACCGCTACCTTCTTCCTAGATTTGCGTGGCCCCGGTTCGATGAATCCAGATTTCGATTCTAACGATGTTGTGCCAGTGTTTGAGATCCACTCCTTTAGCGATATACCGGATGACTCTGCAGAAGATTATCGAGCAAGTGTGAGCGACAACCTAGGACCAATGGGGTGGACTAATTTCGGTGGAGATGCAGGAGCTCCTCTATCGTATGTACACATGGTAATTGCTCTGCTTTATGTGGTTGGAATTGGGCTTGTCGTGTATGGTTCAACAGGTGCCAAAAGCCCTGACAAAGAAGAATAGTCAGGTACCAGCCGGCTTCGCCGGCTGCGGGCACGCGTGCACGAAGGTTTGAACCCCCAATAGGGGTGGCGCGTACCATGCAAGGGCGTAGTGGTGCGGGTGCAGTCGTCCTTGCTCTGACCATGCTCTTGCTAATGTCTCTGTATCCAGTAGTGGAATCGGGACTTAGTGATTCTAAGATGGGAAATGCAGTGAGTCGATCTACGGCATGCTCGGAAGTTTGCATTAATGAGTTAATGCCTAATGCTGATGGTTCCGATCAAGGAATATTCCCTAATGGAGAATGGGTCGAACTGTACAATTCTGGACCTACAGGGATTAATCTTCAGGATTGGACTCTCGAAGATATTGGAGGTTGGGTTCACCCTATTGATTCTACAACATGGGTTGGGTTCTCAGAATTAGATGAGTCGTATGTTATCGCTGCGGGCACTTATGCTGTGATTGCAGAGAACGAGGTAGGAACTCTTCGACTCAACAACGCAGGTGAGACTCTATATCTCAAGAATTCCAATGGGGCAATCGTCCACACAGTAACAACTGGAGAGGCATCTAATGGGGTCTCGAAGATCCAAGGCTCTGACACTTCTGCAGACTGGATTGACTCGGAGGAGAATACCCCTGGTGGTGAGAACTCAGAAATCTCAGATGTGGACGGCCCCGATGAGTCTGGAGGAACTCCTTCTGATTTGACTCGAGTCATGATGGTCCCCAGTGGAGCAGAAGTAACGGGTTTGCACATCAATTCGCTGGGCAATCTGTTCGTCAATGCCATGCATCCTGATGAGGACAACTACGATGCTACTGTTGGAGTAATCAACGGTGTTGATTGGAATTCACTTCCAGATGTAGTTCCAGAATTGGATCTATCCAGCAGTGAGTGGGAAATCTGGCACGGAATTAGAGTCTCCCATGGGGAGTATCAGGTTATTGTTCAGAGTGGAGATGCTCTGTCCGAAGGAGGAGTTGCTGGGGGAATCTATGCTGCCGATGATGGAGATTTGCTATTCACAAGTCAGAAGCCAGACTTCAACGCATTCGTTCCGCTGAACCCCCAGGGCACTAGGGGCTACTTGTACACGACTTGGGAGAGTCGTCCAGCAGGAGTTAGTCAACTTCTGATTCAGTGGAATTCTGACTCTCAAGAGTGGGATGTTCTGGGAGGGATGATGCAGGACCTGAGCGGCATGAATGGAGGATGGGTTCTTTGCTTTGGTTCAGTGAGCCCTTGGGGTACACCGCTTCTATCCGAGGAGTTATATTTCTCAGATACGAAGAATTGGAATGATGCTACCTACAACTACCATTCAGATCAACAAGAGTTGGCAGATTACCTAGGGTACTATCCTAATCCGTATGACTACGGGTGGATTGTCGAGATTAAAAATGCCGACACCGCCACTCCTAACTTCAACAAGCAATTCGCAATGGGGCGATTCTCGCATGAAAATGCACAGGTCATGCCCGACGAGAAAACCGTGTACCTCTCTGATGATGGATACGATACTGTACTGTTCAAATTCATTGCAGACACGGCTGGAGACCTAGAATCTGGAACTCTGTATGCAGCAAAGGTAACTCAGGATTCTGGAACTGATCCTGCGACTACAGGATTCGATGTCGAGTGGGTGGAACTGGCATCTTCTAATGATGTTGAAATCGAATCCTGGATTGACGAATATGATGGAATTACGCCTTCGGATTTCATCTCCGGCCAAAACTCGTACATCTCAGATCAAGAAATCAATGATTGGGCCGAAAGTATGCTCGATGACGATTTAGATGGAGATGGTGAAGTCGGTACAGCATCGGACCATAGAGTGGCTTTCCTCGAGTCGAGAAAGGCCGCCGGCGCCATTGGAGCCACCGACGAGTGGAATAAAATGGAAGGAGTAGTATTCAATCCGGAAGCCCCTGGATATGTGTATCTGGCAATGTCTGATATCCGATATGATATGTCTGATTCAGAAGGAGATATCAGACTCTCACAGAATCGTTGCGGGATAGTCTACAGGATGCCTGTGGAAGATGACTGGGATGTCAGACGGATCGAGCCTGTGGTCGCAGGCGGGGCTTACTCCTCAGGGTCTTGCGACCCTAACCGAATTGCCGGGCCTGACAACCTAGCAGTGTTAGATGACGGCAGAGTCCTGATAGCTGAAGATACGGGGAAACATGACAACAATATGTTGTGGTTGTGGGAACCTCCTGTAGAGCCTTCAGAATGGGACGGCAGATATGATGTGAAGTTTACACGAATAATGCCATCAGAAGTTCCAGATAGAGACAACGACTGGTTTGAATTGACCAATACTGGCGATGAAGCAGTAAGTCTCGCAGGATGGACAATAGAGCGAATCCGTTCGACCACTCCTTGGGTTTCCGCCTTCAACGACATAGTAATCGATGCTGGACAGTCAGTAGTGTTGACCGAGAATCCTGCTAATCTACTAGCAGATGGAGGTATTGTAGCTCTCGATGGCAATGTGGCAATGAACAATATGCCATGGTTAGTAGACTCGGGTAGTTCATTGCAACTCAAGGCGCCCGATGGCACGGTAGTCGATGCAATTGCCTTTGGCGGCGGAATCGCAGAGATAGAGGGCTGGCAGGGTGCAGCCGTCTCTGTACCTGGAGACGGAACTCCTGGTCTGATTCTGATGCGCGGAACGGGGTGCGGTGATTATCCCGATTCTGACATAGGTTCGGATTGGGAGCAGAGATGGATTAGGATTGGAGCTTCGACTTTCTGTGATGGAGGTTACTTCACTACTGAGGCAGATTCCTTGGTATCTGCCTCAATCGGTCCGGATTCAGGATTCAATGATTTGAAGCAGTGGATTGATGCTGCTGAGAATTCTATTCATCTGCATATCTATCAGTTCATGAGTCCGGATTTGACTCGCGCACTCCTCGATGCGATAGAAGAAGGTGTAGAGGTCACAATATTACTAGAAGAGGGGATTCTAGATGGAAGTAGTACCGTCAACAAACAGAGAGGACATGCTCAGACGCTGCATGATGCGGGTGCGACTGTCCTATGGATGGAAGATCCAACACAGATTAGCTCACCTTATACATACATCCACAGCAAGATTGCTGTCAGAGATTCTGATAGTGTATGGATATCTTCAGGTAATTGGAAGGACTCCAGTGTACCTCCGGACGGAATTGGTAACCGTGAGTGGTCAGTAATACTGGACTCACAGGTAGCAGCTGAATTAGTCCTCTCAAGAATGGAATGGGATGAGAACCCTCAGCACTTACATATCTCTCCACATTCATCTTGGCACGCCCCCACATCTGACTGGGTTTTGGATAGTCCTTGGCACGATGGAGAGTTTGTGCCAATAGAATACCATTCAGGTCCATTCGATGCCCAACTAATCACTTGTCCTGACGACTGTGTTGCAGGTATTGTATCAATGATTGAATCCGCGGAGCAATCAATCGATCTTTCGGTCCAATATCTCGATCTAGACTGGTACTGGGGATTTGGAGATAATCCGATTATCGCTGCTTTGCATCAGGCTGCTCAAAGAGGTGTCACAATTCGGCTGATGTTAAATGGATTCTATGCCGAGTGGGATGAAGAGATTCGTGATGCAATCAACATGTTCAACACAGACTGGAATTCGACCGAGGGGCTCGATGTTACTGCCCGACTGATGGCCTACTCAGACACCATAGTGAAGTTGCACAATAAGGGAGCGATAATCGATGGATCTAGTGTCCTAGTTGGAAGTATGAACTGGGGATCAAGTGCTGCATTGAGAAACCGAGAGATGGGTGTGTTGATTCATCATGATGGTTTGGCTGCAGACTACTCTGCTTCATTTGAAGACGACTGGAATCGGTTGGACCCAACGACCGATTCAGATGGCGATTTGTTGCCAGATCAGTGGGAATTAGAGTTCGGCCTGAACCGGCATTCTGCTGCTGTTCTAGGAACTGCACTGAGTGAGCAATCTCTAGATCCCGATGAGGATGGGCTAAACAATCTAGAGGAATACCAACTTGGTGGCGACCCATTGTCCAGAGATACCGATGGGGACTGCATTCCGGATGGAGAGGAGACAGCCTTTGCAATCAGCGTAATGCGTCAGCCTGTAATTGCAATGAACTCGGGGGATGTCGATGAAAATGATATTCCCGATGGAGAGCAGTATGGTTGCGAGCAGGGCTCAAACAACAACGGCAGTAGTAACGAAGAGGAAGAAGAACCTGATGAAGAAGAAGAATCCGATGAGGAGGAAGGTTCTGGATTATTCAATATCAGAGAAGATCCATTGTCTAGACCAGGAGCCTCATTCTTGTTCTGGCTCATGGTTTTCTCTACTTTCTGCCTAGCTGCTGCAGCAGCTTCAATGTACATCCAACCGAGAAGAGGCACTGATGAAGTTCTAATCGATGATGCAGGATATCGATTTGATGATTCTGGCTCGGACAAAGCAATTCTGACGGGCACAAGTTTCGATGATTCTGCAGAGGATGTTCGTGCTCGAACCGAGGGCAGGGATGATGGTCAGCACGGGACAATCAAGTTAGATGGATTTGGTTTTGATAATGACACTAGGGATCAAGTCCAGTGGATGCTTGAGCAGGGTCGCACAATGGAAGAGATTCGAGTTGAATTGGGCGAGGAGGAGTGATGTCGGAGAGTATCCGCTACCTCGTCGAGGGAGTGGTTGACGGTTCTATCTCAGATACTGAATTAATTTCTTGGCTGAAAACTGTACATAGCGAAGGGATTAGCGAAACGGATACAATCGCTCTGACCGAGGCGATGAGAGATTCCGGCGAGACTCTTTCTTGGGATCTGGCGTTCTCCGAACTTGTTGTGGACAAGCACTCAACCGGCGGAGTAGGGGACAAAGTCTCGCTGATTCTAGCCCCGGCTCTGGCCGCTTGCGGCCTCAAGGTCCCTATGATATCGGGCCGTGGACTCGGTCACACCGGAGGCACATTAGACAAACTAGAGAGTATACCTGGATTCAGCGTAGAGATGGATTCGGAAGAGATACAGGCACAGATCCTAGATATTGGCTTGGCAATGGTCGGCCAGACTGAAAGACTAGTCCCGGCCGACCGTAGAATGTATGCTCTTAGAGATGTGACAGGTACAATCGACTCAATCCCTCTCATCACATCCTCAATCGTTTCAAAGAAGGCAGCAGAAGGACTCTCTGCACTAGTTCTCGATGTCAAATTCGGGCGAGCCGCATTCATGGTTGAACTGGATAAGGCTAGAGATTTGGCCAGATCGATGGTTGCTGCATCTAAGGGCATGGGGATTACTACCAATGCAGTACTATCATCGATGGATGCTCCGTTAGGCTGTGCCATTGGCAACTCACTTGAGGTGTTAGAGAGTGTTGAGACACTTTGTGGCAATGGCCCGTCCGATTTAGAGGAATTAGTATGCATCCAAGGAGGGTTACTGCTGCATTCAACAGGCTTGGCAGAAGATCGCGATACTGGAGCACTGATGATTCATGACTCACTGCATGATGGTTCGGCCCTAGAGTGTTTTAGAAAGATGGTTGAAGCCCAAGGAGGGGATACTTCCATCCTAGACAGCGATTACTCACTAATGGCTGGATTGGGTTTGATAGATGCTCAGTTGAATGCTACCAGTCTTTGCGTAGCGGGAAGTGGTTGGGTACACGATATTGATGCCCTGTCTATAGCATTGGCATGCCAACGAATGGGGGCAGGGAGATTGGAACTAGGTGATTCAATAGATCGTGCCGTAGGTGCGATTCTGGAGGTTCAGATTGGAGATAGGATTGAGGAGGGGGAGCCTTGGATAACTCTGTACCACAGAAATGAGATTGAAAGGGAAACTGTAGAGGGTCTGATCGGTTCAATTGCACTCAGTGATGAAGAGTTTCAGCAAGTTAGCAGAATTCACGAGGTGTTAGGTTGAGGCTGTCGCATATTGACCGAATTAGGGCTATTGCCGTACTTTGTATGGTGGAAGTCCATACTGCTGCGATAGTGCCTCCTAGGGGAATGTCTGTTGGTGATCCCGCTGCCTTTGTGGCCGCGGCCTTCGGAGGGATGGCTGCTCCGATGTTTGTGATGATCTCTGGCTGGGGCCTTCACATGAGTGCAACCCGGAGAGCTGCTCAAGATCGGATGGAGACTTCGGATTGGATTGGTTGGCTGATGCCAAGGGTGATTCTTCTGACTCTCTGTCAATTGTTAGTCAATGTTCTACTGAATGTAGAGAGAGGAGGCAGGTTCGAATGGCATACTCCAGGGGTGCTGACTTTGTTGGCAATAGCGGCGCTTCTAACTCCATTACTAGTCAGACTAAGTATGCAAGTTAGGGCTATCATGATGCTGTTAATGATAGCTTCTCCACTAATTCTCGGTGATGCTGCTGGCTCAGATTGGACATGGTTTGAGAGAGTCGATTCAAAGGACTCATTCGAATGGATTTCAAGGCTGCTATGGAACGGCACCTATCCGGCTCTACCTTGGCTTTTCTTCGTATTGCTCGGGACGCTTGTATACGACCTAACTGAGAATCCCGATACTCGAGAGCGTCAAATCGCGATGGGGTTGGCAGCTACCACCTGTACAATAGTAATCGCTGTGATGGAAGATATTCCTTGGGCACTGACGGAAGGTGATGCGGTTCTAACATTCTTTCCAGCCAGTCCCGCGTTTCTAGTTGTTTCAGGAACATTTGCACTACTGGCACACAGGATACTAGAGGGTAGTGAGGGCAATGGAGGAGCCCCATGGAAAGGCGATAGTCTGTCGTTCCTAGAGCCTCTAGGAAAAATCACACTAACTGTCTATGTAGCTCACTTCGCCGTATTGGGAGTAGTTGCTTCAATCATGCAGGGAGAGCCGCGACTGGGGCTATTTCTTGCATTCACTATCACAATCATCCATACTCTAGTCTGGATACCATTAGCAATATTGCATCAGCGATATTGTCCGAAATTGAGTCTTGAAGAGATGCTTAGAACAGTTAGTAATTAGACAAAAAACCAAACAATTTTTCTCAGTCATCGAGATAATCTGTGGACCAAGAAATTGGCCCAAACCATACCGAACCCTCATCGTTTGATGCCTGAATTCTCCCATAGTATGTAGTTCCACAGCAAGTCAGACCTGTAACAATCTGTGAGTGGTTGCCGACTGTTGTACTACCGAAACTAGTGCTGCCTTGCCAACCTGAAGTTTGGTTCCCCATATCCGTT
>MDSW01101411.1_pt1 | contig 25237 bp, 22 predicted proteins | sample 811171 | NCBI WGS metagenome assembly MDSW01 (sample SAMN05326641, study PRJNA326480) | marine metagenome | isolation source: seawater | place: Atlantic Ocean: North West | collected 2012 | reverse complement strand
TTAATTTCAGCTGCTGAAAAACCAGAGTCTTTCAAAGCAGTTTTACATGGCTCTAAGGTTCTATCAACTAGCGTCTGAACTAAAGCCTCCAATTTTGCTCTAGTGAATTTTAAATTTAAATGCTTAGGCCCTGATTTATCAGCTGTTATAAAAGGTAAATTTATTTCTGTTTGAGCGGCTGAAGAAAGTTCAATTTTAGCTTTCTCTGCAGCTTCTTTTAATCTTTGAAGTGCCAGCTTATCTGTTTTTAAGTCAATTCCGTTGTCTTTTTTAAACTCTGAAGCGAGGTACTCAACAATAGCGTCATCAAAATCTTCTCCTCCAAGAAAAGTATCTCCGTTTGTAGATTTAACTTCAAAAACACCATCCCCAATTTCTAAGATTGATATATCAAAAGTACCACCACCTAAATCATAAACGGCAATCTTTTTTCCACCTTTTTTATCTAGTCCGTAAGCTAATGAAGCGGCAGTTGGTTCATTGATTATTCTTAAGACTTCTAGACCCGCGATCTTTCCTGCGTCTTTTGTTGCTTGTCTTTGAGAGTCATTAAAATATGCAGGAACAGTAATCACAGCTTTCGTAACTGCTTGACCTAAATATTTTTCTGCGGTTTCTTTCATTTTTTGTAAAACAAATGCTGAAATTTGCGCTGGTGAATACTTTTTACTTTTTCCTTCCACCCAAGCATCACCATTTTCAGATTTTACTATTTTATAAGGCACTTTTGAGATATCTTTTTGAACTGAAGGGCCATCAAATTTTCTTCCAATAAGTCTTTTTACTGCAAAAATTGTATCTCCCGCATTAGTAACAGCTTGTCTTTTCGCAGGCTGACCAACTAATTTTTCTTCGTTTTCTAAAAAAGCCACTACAGATGGAGTTGTTCTTGCACCCTCAACATTTTCTAAAACTTTAGCTTGAGAGCCATCCATTATAGCTACACATGAATTTGTTGTTCCTAGGTCTATTCCAATTACTTTACTCATTATATTTTGCTTTCCTTGTTAGAATTTTTATATGGGTGTTTTTTTTGTTTCTACAAGTCTATTTTTTGTCTTTTTTTTCCTTATTTTCCTCACTTTTTGAAATATTTTTCTTTGCCACAGCTACTAATGCTGGTCTTAACAATCTATCACCTAACATATAACCTGCCTGCATTTCTTGAATGATTGTACCAGCTTCAACCTTGTTATCTTCTATCTCTGTCATAGCTTGATGTATATTAGGATCAAATTTTTTTTGAATTGTATCAATTTTTCTAATTCTATTTTTTTCAAATATTGAAATTATATCTTTTTCAATAATTAAAATGTTATCTAAAAACTTATCTAAATCTTTATTTTCTTTTAAAGTTTCGTCATTTTTAATTGCTAATTGAGCTCTTTTTAAATTATCCAAAATAGCCAAAGACTCTTTAGCAAAATTAAACGAACCGAATTCAAAGGCATCTTTGATTTCCTTTTCAAACCTTCTTCTTTGGTTCTCTATTTCAGCTAGAGACCTTAATAATTTGTCCTCAGTTTCTTTAAGTTTATCCTCTAAAGAAAGATCTTGTGATTTTTCATCCAAGTCTTTTTTTTCTCCCTTAATTTCTTCCATTTTATTTTCGTTATTTTTTGACATCATCATGCTATATAGTAAATAATTTTTAAATTACTAGGTCGGAATGAAGAAAATTTTAATAGGCACACATAATAGGGGAAAATTCAAAGAAATTGCATATTTAGTATCAAACAAATATAAAAAAATTTCACCTATCGCTCTTAAGATCCCAAGTCCTAGAGAGACAGGAAGATCTTTCAACGCAAATTCAAAATTAAAAGCTAATTTTTTTTCTAAATTCGTTAATTATCCCGTGATTTCTGATGATTCTGGTTTATGTATTAAATCTCTTGGTAATCAACCTGGCATTTACTCATCTCGACTTGCAAAAAAAAAAGGTGGTTTTACCAAAGCTATGAAATTTTTATTAAAAAGGTTACAATCAAAGAAAAATAGATCTGCTTTTTTTGTTTGCAGCTTATCTTTAAAACTCCCTAAGAAAAAAATTGTAACTGTTGTTGGAAAACTAGATGGAGTAATATCTCAAAAAATTAAAGGAAAAAAAGGTTTCGGTTATGATCCAATATTTATACCAAAAAATAAAAAACAAACATTTGGTTTAATTCCAAAGTCTATAAAAATTAAAATGGATCATAGATATTTAGCTTTTAAAAAATTAAAAAAAAAAATTAAAATTTTATAAATCTATCTTTATCGGTTTTATATATTTGTAATTCTTGGGTAACTTTTTTGTCTTTGAAACTAAAAGTGCCAATCTTCCCCTTTATTTTATTTTTGAATGCAAAATCATTTACAGAAGAAATACCTTTGTTGTTGTTCCAAGTATAGTAAATTAGACCTAAGGCATCATAAATAAGAATAGTAATCTCATTTGGGTAAGAGTTAAATTTTTTGAAATATTTTTCGTTAAATTTTTTAAATTCCTTATAACTTATCGATGGGTAGTACAAATTCCTTATAGTATTTTCATAAAAAATACTTTCATCAAACCATTGATTTACTGTAGTAAATAAAACTTCATTTTGATTTACATCAGTGTACACTAGAGATGTCAAAACACTTTTTAAATTATTCCCAAAGTCAATTATAATCACAGAGTCAAAATTAACTGATCCCAAAGTATATAACTGCTCTAATTTTTCCAGCTCTTTTATAGAAGCCTCATCCTCTTTATCCTCAAACATTTTCTTTCTTAATTCTAAATTCTTCTTTCGCTGGCTATAATTTGTGAGCTTCTCTATCTCACCGGTTAATACTTGTGGATCAGGAGTATATTTAAATATCTTTGAGTTATCTAAATCAAATTTCTTTAATTTTTTTTCTATTAAATCAGCATATTGGTTATTAGGAAACATTATTATTGTTTTGTTTTTTTTTTGTTTCTTGATGAAATTTTTTATTGACATTAATTGCGACTCTAAACTCACACCAATACTTATTATATTGTCCGAAAACTCAGGTTTAATGTTAGAGGGAGAAATAAAAACTATATCTTTAAATTTTTTAAGTTCACCAAAGAACTTATTGCTTACAGGACCAATAATAACATTAGCGCCTGAAGACTTAATGTCTTGTATAGCGCTTATCAATTTCTTTTTATTTTGAAAACCAGAATCACGAGGAATTATTATGACATTCTTATCGTTTATTTCCTCCAATGCCAATTGTAAGGAATATAGTAAAGAGTTTCCCAGGTCCTTATATTCTCCAGTTAAAGGAGCTAGTAAACCTACTTTCAAGGTTTGATTATTTTGATCACCATAAAGATTGGAATTAAAAAACAGAAATATATAAGTTATTATATTATAAATTATTTTTTTCATTTTATGAAATTATCTAAAAGCACTTTATATATTGTTTCAACTCCAATAGGAAATCTCGATGATATCACATTAAGAGCAATAAATGTTTTAAAAAAATCAGATATAGTTCTTTGTGAGGACACCAGACACTCCTTAAAATTATTAAACCACTTTAATATCAAAAAAAAATTAATTTCTTATCACAAGTTTAACGAGAGCAAACGAATTACCAATATCATTGAATATATCAATCAGGGCAAAATTTTGTCATTAATTTCAGACGCTGGAACTCCTCTGCTATCAGATCCTGGGAAAATTCTTATTAATTATTGTCTAGAAAAAGGTATAAATGTAGTACCAGTGCCAGGAGTATCATCTGTAACTGCTGCTATGAGTATCACGGGTTTTGATGATAGGTTTTTGTTCTATGGTTTTTTACCAAAAAAAAACTCAGAATTAGATAAAGTTCTTTCATCACTCTCAAATTGTATTTATTCACAAATTTTTTTTATTCCTGCAATTAAATTGAATTTTTATATTGAAAAATTTAAAACTTTCTTTTCTGATAGAAAAATTATGATTGCTAAAGAAATATCAAAAATTCATGAGACTTTTTATAGAGATGAAATTAAAAATTTAAATTTAAAAGATAAAAAAATTAAAGGAGAACTTACTGTTGTAATATCCGAGAAGATAAAAATAGAAAAAAAATTTGATAAAGAAAAAATTAAAAAAAAGATTAGGAAGTATTTTAAAACCTACAGTTTAAAAGATACAGTTGCAATTATTTCAGAAACTGAAAATATAAAAAAGAGAAGTATTTATGACCTTTGTCTACAAATAAAAAATGAAACAAATAGCTAGTATATTATTTATAATTTTTTTTTCATCTTGCTCATCAGTAAGCCAATTTGGAGCAGGTGTTGATATAACATTTGATCCTAGAACTATAGGAATGCAAATCGATGATACAATCATGCAAAAAAATTTGTCAGCAAGGTTAGCTTTAACCGATAAAAAATATTTTCTTTCGATTCAATCTGAAGTTATGGATGGTAGAATATTTTTGTCTGGAAAAGTAGATGAGCCCGAAGAAAAAGTAAAAATAACTAAAATGGCATGGGAAACTAAAGGCGTTCGCTCAGTAAAAAACGCAATCACTATTAAAGGGCAGAGCAGCTTCAAAAGTACGGCAAAAGATATTCTTATTACAAGTCAATTGAGATCTGCACTTATTTTTAATAAGAAAACTAAGGCGAGGAACTACACGTTAGAAACTATAAATCAAAATATATATATTTTTGGTATAGCTATGGATAAAGAGGAAAAAAAGGAGGTGATCAATGAGGCCAACAAAATTTTTGATGTTAAAAAAATTTTACCTTCAATTTATCTAGCCTCTGATCTTAGCCGAAACAAACTTTAGTTAGAATAATCTATCACATCTGAAGAATATGCTGCAATTGAAGCAAGATTTAAAATTTCTGAAGTAGTTGCTCTTAATGGTGCGACCTCAATAGGTGAACCAAGTCCTATGAGTAATGGCCCGATAAGTTTGCCTCCTCCGAAAACTTTCATAAGTTTTGTAGAGATTGCAGCACTGTGCAATGCTGGCATGATTAAAATATTCGCATTACCAACAATTTTTGAAAAAGGATATATTTCTTTATAGATAGGATTTAAGGCTACATCCGGTTGCATTTCTCCATCAAAGTCAAAATCAACTTTTTCTTTTCTTAATAGCTCAATTGCTTCTCTAACATGTTTAGTGTTTTTAGAAATCGGTTTTCCAAAAGTAGAATGTGATAAAAAAGCGACTTTAGGGTCAAAACCAAATAACCTTGCCACACGCACACATGACTTTGATACTTTAACCAATCTTTCTGGTGAAGGAAAATCTTGAACATTTGTGTCCGCTACTAAAATTGTTTTGCCTTTTAAAGTGATCATAGTCATACCAAAGATTTCCTCTCCTGGTCTTGGGTCAGTTACTCTTTTTAATTTTTCGATAGATGCTGCGTAATGTCTAATATTTCCAGTAACCATTGCATCTGCATCTTTGCATGCAATCATCGAAGCACCCCAAGCGATACGATCATTTCTTACTAGACGATCAACATCTCTTTCTAATTGCCCTTCTCTTTGTAATCTTTTATATAAATGTTTTACATATCTGTCTCTTTTCTCTTTATCAGTAGAATTAACAATTTGAATTTTATAGTTTTCATCTAAACCGATATTTTTTAATTGTTCTTTAATTCTTTTTTCTGCACCTATCAAAATTGGTGTACCTAACTTGTTTTTTCCGAACTCAATTGCGGCTTTCAACATATTCTCATCCTCTCCTTCTGCAAAAATGACTTTTTTCGGATTTTTTCTTACTTTTGCATTTATTCCTTGCATTAAAGACATTGTAGGATCAAGTCGATTTGCGAGCTGATCTTGATAAGCTTCCATATCTCCTATTTTTTTCCGAGCTACTCCACTTTGTATTGCAGCTGTTGCTACAGCCACGGGGATAACACTTATAAGTCTTGGATCAAAAGTAGAGGGGATAATATAATCCTTTCCATATCTAGGTCTGTCACCACCATAAGCAGAAACAACTTCATCAGGAACATTTTCGCGAGCAAGAAGAGCAATTGCATTCGCAGCTGCAACTTTCATCTCTTCATTAATTTCCTTAGCCCTAACATCTAATGCTCCTCTAAAAATATATGGAAATCCTATTAAATTATTTACCTGATTTGGATAATCTGATCTACCAGTCGCGATAATTGCATCCGATCGCACCGCTTCAATAATTTCTGGTCTTATTTCAGGATCAGGATTTGCACATGCAAAAATTATTGGATTATTTGCCATAGATTTAACCATTGACTTCGAGACAACATCCTTTGCTGACAAACCTAAAAAAACATCGGCACCTTTCATAGCTTCATCTAATGTTCTTAGCTTTGTTTCTATGGCATGAGCAGATTTGAATTGATCAATATTTTTTCGACCTTTATAAATTACTCCTTTACTGTCACACATAATTATATTTTCACTTTTTACACCTGAGCTTTTAAATAAATTTGCACAAGCTTGAGCAGAGGCACCAGCGCCATTAATGACTACTTTCACCTGATTAATCTTTTTTTTCGATATATCTAATGCATTTATGAGCGCCGCAGTAGTGATTATAGCGGTTCCGTGCTGGTCGTCATGAAAAATGGGAATATCTAATAACTCTTTTAATTTTTGTTCAATAATAAAACAGTCAGGGGCTGCTATATCTTCAAGATTTATGCCTCCAAATGTGCCACCTATATTTTTAATAGTCTCAATAATTGACTCCGGATTATTATTATTAATTTCAATATCAATGGAGTCTATGTCAGCAAATCTTTTAAATAGTACTGACTTACCTTCCATTACTGGTTTAGATGCCAGCGCACCTAAATTCCCTAATCCTAAAATTGCAGATCCGTTACTAATGACAGCTACTAAATTACCTTTGCTTGTATAATCGTAGGCCAAGTCAGGATTTTTTGCTATTTCCTTTACTGGAGCAGCCACACCAGGTGAATAAGCTAAAGAAAGATCTCTTTTGGTAGTTAAAGGTTTGCTCGAAGTAATCTCAATTTTGCCCGACTTCCCCTTTATATGAAAATCAAGAGCCTCTTTATCTGAATAATGGTCAATTTCTGTTTTCTTTGGCATTTATTTTATGAGTATGTAATATAAAGAAAGTTAATTCACTATAAATTTATGGCTTAATTTAGATAATTTATGAACCTTCTCTCCTCAGCTTCTATATTTAGTTTTTTTACTCTAATTAGCAGAATTTTAGGTTACTTAAGAGATATTTTAATAGCTATTTTTCTGGGGGCATCAGTATTTGCAGATGCTTTTTTTGTGGCATTTAGATTACCCAATACCTTTAGAAGACTATTTGCAGAAGGGACATTTAATGCGGCCTTTATACCTAGCTACACCTCTGCGAAACTAGAAAACAAAAAAAAAGGAAAAATTTTTGCTGACGATATTTTTAGCTTAATTTCATTAATTTTACTATTAATAGTTACTATAGCTGAAATATTTACCCCATTTCTTGTATATATTATTGCTCCAGGTTTTATTTCTGATGATATTAAGTTTAATCTTGCTGTTGAATTTACAAGAATAACATTTCCTTTTTTATTGTTTGTAAGCTTATCATCTTTTTTTTCAGGAATTCTAAACTCGAACAACAAGTTTGCTGCTGCTTCTGCTGCTCCCATAATTTTAAATATTGTATTAATCTTAAGTATAATTTTTTCTTACTTTCAAAACTTAGATATAGCTGAGCAATTGTCTTATGGTGTTACTTTAGCGGGGATTATCCAATTATGTTTTTTAATTTATGTTACCAAGGAATTTTATAGTCCTAAAATCAAATTAAAATTTAAAATATCTAAAAAAGTAAAGTTTTTTTTCAAGAAGCTTATCCCAAGCATCTTGTCCTCTGGTGTTACACAAATTAATATTCTTGTTGGAACAATAATAGCATCTTTTCAGTCTGGTGCTGTATCTTACTTGTACTACGCAGATAGAATATATCAAATAAATTTAGCTATAGCAGGAATTGCAGTAGGTACTGTTTCATTGCCAGTTTTATCAAGAGCATTTAAGTTAAAAAATTTTTCAAAAGTTTCTACGATTCAAAATAAATCTTTAGAGTTAAGTTTATTATTTTCTATACCAGCAAGTTTAGGATTAATTATTGCTGCAGAGGAAATAGTTAGCGGTTTATTTGGTTATGGATCTTTTACCCCTACGGACGTTAAAAATACATCTGAAGCGCTGAAATTTTTTGGTTATGGAGTAATTGCTTTTGCATTAATAAAGATTTTATCTAATTTTTACTTTGCAAGAGATAATACAAAAACACCTTTTCTGGTTTCTCTAAGTGTTGTATTTATAAACATTTTGATAAGTATTACTTTTTTCAAAAAAATTGGTTTTGTTATTATCCCCCTTGCAACATCAATTTCAACATGGGTAGGTGTTTTAATTTATTTCTATCTCCTAAATAAGAATAAATTTTTACTCTTAAAGAGTAAATTATATTTAAATACCCTCAAAATAATTTTCTCCTCAATATTTATGTCAATAATATTAGTTTTTTCTTTGCAAAATTATAAAAATCAACTTGAATACGATTATATGTATAAATCAGTTTATTTAATAATTATTATTGGTTTCGCCGGAATTATTTATTTGTTATCTTGTTATTTATTGAGAATATTAAAAATAAAAAATTATAAAACCAATTAAATGAGTAAAAAAAATTTAGTATTTTCTGGAGTACAACCGACCGGTAATTTGCACTTAGGAAATTATCTAGGAGCTTTAAAGAATTTTGTTTCACTTCAAAGAGAGATGAATTGTATATATTGCGTTGTAGACTTGCATGCAATAACTGTGTTTCAAAAACCTAGCGAACTGACTAACAATGTTCTGGAGACAGTGGCAAGTTTTTTAGCAACCGGACTTGATCCTGAAAAAAGTATAATATTTAATCAATCGTCAGTTCCTGCCCATGCAGAGTTAGCTTGGATATTAAATTGTGTCTCAAGGATAGGATGGCTGAACCGAATGACACAATTCAAAGACAAAGCGGGCTCTGACAAAGAAAAGGCAAGCGTTGGATTATATATTTATCCTAATTTAATGGCAGCAGATATTCTTCTTTATAAAGCAACTCATGTACCAGTTGGTGCTGATCAAAAACAACATTTAGAATTATCAAGAGATATTGCAAACAAATTTAATAATGATTTTAAATGTAAAGATTTCTTTCCTTTGCCTGAGCCTTTAATACCAAAAAATGTTTCTAGAGTAATGAGTCTCCGCGATGGAACAAAAAAAATGAGCAAATCAGAAGAGTCAGATTATTCAAGAATTAATTTAAAAGATGATGCTGATGAAATAGAAAAAAAAATAAAAAAAGCAAAGTCAGATTCTGAAACAATACCAGATGATTTAAAAGCGCTTGAAAAAAAACCAGAAGCGTTAAATTTAATAAATATTTTCTCTGAAGTTTCAAAAATTAATTTAAATAAAGTCTTAAAAGAAATGTCTGGAAAAGAATATTCATATCTAAAAAAAAAATTAACAGAGCTTCTAATTAGCGAGATAACACCAGTTGGAAAAGAGATAAAAAAACTTTTGGAAGATAAGTCGCATCTGATGCAAGTTTTGAAAAAAGGTAAGGAAAAGGCCAATATTATTGCTGAGGAAAACTTAAAAAATATACGTGAAAAAGTGGGATTGATATAATATAAATTTCTAATGATACAAACAGAAACTACGCCAAATCCTAATTCACTCAAATTTCTCTCTGAGAAAACTATCTCAGTAATTGGTACAGAGGAATTTCAAAAGGGAGACACTAAAAGCTTAACTAACTCTTTTATAAAAGAACTTTTAGATTTCAACGGAGTTGAGCTTGTCCTTCTATCAAAAAATTTTATTTCAGTTAAAAAAAATGAGAAAGTTTCTTGGAATGATTTAAAGCCAATGGTAATTTCACATTTAAATCATTACTTTGAAAATAATACAGATCCAATTTTAAAAGAAAAAAAAGAATCAATTAATAAGTCAGATAACCAAGACGAAACCGTAAAGAAAATTTTAGATGTTTTAGATACAAAAATTAGACCTGCTGTTGCGAGAGACGGAGGTGATATAAAATTCAAATCATTTGAAGATGGAGTTGTAAAAGTTGAATTACAAGGAAGTTGTTCTGGTTGTCCAAGTTCATTAATGACTTTAAAGCAAGGAGTTCAGAATTTACTGAAACATTACGTTAAAGAGGTAAATTCAGTTGAAGCAAATTAACATATGAAAAAAAAATTAAGTTATAGAGATAAACTTTTAGAATTAGCTTACATATATAATGTAAAAGAAATTCAAGATTATACTAAAAGAAGAAAGAATTTAACCAGTGGCCAAATCGAACTAATTTTAAAAAAAAATAAGATAATTATTCCAAAAGAATTTAAGACAAATTTCTTTAAAGAAAATTTCGTCAAACCAGTTTCAAAATTAAAATCGAATATAATTGAATACAAAGAAGAAAAAATAAAAGATAAAAATAGATTTTTTAGAAGAGTAGAAAACTATAAGCACGACACTTCAAGAAAAGTAAATCATGGTATGAATAGTTTATGGCGTGGCCTTGGTAATGCAGGAATTAATTTCTTAAATGTTATTCCAAAATTAGGAATAACCGTAGCTCAGTTTTTCGGCGATCTTTTCACAGATGTGTTCAACTCGATTTACAATCAACAAATTGATCAAAAAAGTGCTAGAAATGTAATCATTGGTTTTTTTGTTGTTGCAGGAGTTACAACAGCTATAGTATTTGGAGTAAACACCTATAAAACTTATGACTTTTCTAATAAGAAGATTGAGGAAACCAAACCTGAACCAAAGGTAAAAAAAGAAGTAATAAAACCTAAGCCAAAAGTAAAAATAGACGAAAAAAAAACGGTAAAAAAACCTGAGCTAAAAGTAAAAAAATCTGAGCCAAAAGTAAAAAAACCTGAGCTAAAAGTAAAAAGAAATAATGTTGCAGAAGTAATCTTACCTGATTTAAATTTAAAGACTGAAACGGTAATTCAACTTTTTAAAGACGTGGATTATGATTTAAGAAAAGTAAGAAATGATAAATTGGTAAAACCGATTTACTTTACTCAATTTCCAAGAGATTTAGACAATTTACAAAGCGTTCAATTAAAAAAGGAGACATTTATAAAAATAGTTTTACCCCTTATAGTAGCAGAAAATGAAAAAATCCTTGATGACAGGGAAAAATTAAAAATTTTATCTGAAAAAAAATACACATCAGACACAGAGAAACAATGGTTAAGGCAAAAACTTTTGGAATATAAAGTCAAAAAGGCTGACCTGAGTGAATTAATGATGAGAATGGACATAATTCCAGTATCAATTGCCCTAGCACAGGCTGCAAAAGAAAGTGGCTGGGGAACATCCAGATTTGCGCTTGAAGGTAATGCAATTTTTGGTCAGTGGACTTGGGATGGACAGGGTATTGCTCCTTTGAAAAGAGATGGTGACAAAAGTCATAAAATACTAAAATTTCCGATATTACGCGCTTCAGTTAAGGCGTACAAAAATAATTTGAACACACACAAAAGTTATTACAAATTTAGAGAAAAAAGAAAATCACTGAGAGATAAAAACAAAAGCATTTCGGGATTAGCTTTGACAGATACTCTTAAAAATTATGCACAAACTGGATCAGAATATACAAAAATATTAAATCAGATAATAACACAGAATAGATTATCAGACTTCGAACTTGTAAAATTAGTAAACTCTGTGAAGCAAGTAGAGTTGAACTCATAATTATCTTTCACTCACCACATATTGAATCCCGAGCCATCTCCAGAAGCCTTCTTTTTCTTTTAAAGAACAATTAATTCTTCCACGTTCACCTATAAACTTTTCTTGAATATTTACTTCTAAAATATGACTCTCTAAAAAAGATATATTCGAGTTTCTCCATTTGTTTCCTTCATTAGAAAAACAATTTATTTGTTTTATATTTTTTATATTTTCATGTAATTCAATTTTTACTTTTGGAGGATTATTTTCTTGTAATAAATATCTATCTTCAGGGGTAATTTTTAAATATTTCAAAGGTAAAGTCCTCATTAGAGTTTCAAATCTTTTTACTTCTCCATATTTTTCGTTTATTGGAAATCTAGGTAGCTCCCATTTGTCTTTTGTTTCATCAATTACCCCTGAGTGTTGTCCAAAAGCATATTTAAATCCCAGGTCTTTGATAATTTTTTTAAATTCCAAACTATATTCTCCAAATGGGTAGGAAAAAAAATCTGAATTTTTTCCAAGTTTATTTTCAAAGATTTCTATTGATTTTAAAATATCTTTCCTAATTATATCTGAATTTTCATCTACTAAGTATTCATGAGAGTGACTGTGATTACCAATTTCAACAAAATCTTCATTAAAAAGTTCACGAATTTGTTCCCAGTTCATATAATTAAATGATCCAACTTCTCGTGTGTTTACAAACAAAATAAAAGGAATTTTTTTTTCTTTTAAAATTGGCCAAGCATTTTGATAAAATGATAATAAACCATCATCTATTGTTAATAAAATTTTACGCTTTTTTTTTTTGTTTTTCAGGCTGTTCTCAAAATTTTTGGGGTGAATAAATTTAATTTCTTGATTTTCAATTATTTCGAGTTGTTTTTTAAAGATATCTAACTGTATGTTAGTTGAGGGATATTTACTCTCCTCAAATCTGTGATACATGATTGAAATCAAGCCAAAATCTTCAAAATCACCTTTTTCAAAACCAAATAACTTTGATTTATAAGACTGAAAAATTATAATAATGAATATTATGATTAATGATTTTTTAATTATCAATTGCATTGGTAAAGATGATAAATTAGGTTTGCGAATAAATAAAGATTTTTTTATTCATAGTTTTAATGAAAAAAAAAATAATAACCATCAACTTGTTTCTACTATATTAGACTTCTTAAAAAAGCATAAAGTTCAACTTGATACAAATTTTAGCGTAATTATCAATCTAGGCCCAGGTAGTTTCTCTGGAATTAGAATATCTCTTGCTGTTGCAAAAGGCTTGGAAATTTCAAAAAAGATTAGATTGTACGGCTATAAAGCCAATGATTTAAGAATATTTAACCAAAAAAACATAGAAAAAATGTTAAATAAAAAATTAATTGAAAAAAATTTGATTAAGCCCATCTATTTAAGTTAAATTAACCTATGAGTATAATTGAGGAAAAATGCAAGCAAAAAGGAGTTAGGCTCACAGACCAAAGAAAGATTATAGCTAAAGTTCTTTCTGAGTCCAAAGAAGTATATGGGTCTAAAGATCATCCAGATGTTGATGAGCTACATAAAAGAGTGAGTGATATTGATAATAAAATTAGTATAGCAACTGTTTATAGGACAGTTAAACTTTTTGAGGAGTCAGGTATTTTAATAAAACATGATTTTAAGGCTGGAAAAGCACGCTATGAACTAAATGATGATCACAACCATTTGATAGATATTAATAGTGGAGAAATTGTAGAATTTGTTGATAAAGATATCGAAGAGCTACAAAAAAAAATTGCAAAGAAGCTAGGTTATAATCTTGTTGACCATAAACTTGAACTTTATGGTTCAAAAATAAAAAAATAATTTGGAAAAAAAAATATTCATAAAAACTTTTGGATGTCAAATGAATGAATACGATAGTAATCGTATTTACGATATTACAGAAAAAATTAATTATAAAAAAACTGAAATTTCTGAGGAAGCTGATTGTTATATATTAAATACTTGCCATATAAGGGAAAAAGCTACACATAAAGTTTACCATGATGTTGGCAGAATTAAAAAAAATTTTAGAAATAAAAAAAAACCCATTGTTGTAGTTGCAGGTTGTGTCGCTCAAGCAGAAGGTGAGCTTTTATTAAAAAATGAAAAATATATAGACGCCGTTATAGGCCCACAATCTTACCATAAATTAAATAAAATAATAAAGAGCGTAGAAAATAAGAATTTAAAAAAAATCAATTCTACTGATTTTGAAGTGATTGAAAAATTTGATACTCTCAATCAAATAAGAAACTCAAGCAATGATGTATCCTCATTTTTAACAATTCAGGAGGGCTGCGATAAATTTTGTAAGTTTTGCGTTGTTCCATATACTAGAGGTGCAGAGTTCTCTAGATCAATCGATGAATTATTAAAAGAATGTTATAATTTAATTGATAATGGTGCAAAAGAAATAACTTTATTAGGTCAAAATGTAAATGCTTACAATTTTAATGGAAAAAAAATTTCTGATCTTATTCAAGCAATTTCAAAATTGAGTAGTATTAAAAGAATCCGATACAGCACTTCACATCCTGTAGATTTTACAGATGATTTAATTGAGTTACACGGCATTTCAAGTAAACTGATGCCCTTGATACATCTTCCAGTACAAAGTGGTTCTAATAGAATTTTAAAAAATATGAACAGAAAACATGATATTCGAAATTATCTAGAAATAATTAGAAAATTGAAAAATATCAACCCTTCTATAAAATTTTCTAGTGATTTTATAATTGGTTATCCTGGAGAAACTGATAAAGATTTTAATGATACATTAAGCCTTCTAAAGGAAGTACAATTTATAAATACTTATTCATTTATTTTTAGTTCTAGACCTGGAACCCCGGCGGCTCAAATGAAAAAAGTTGATAATGATATCTGTAAAGAAAGACTTATTAATTTTCAAAAATTAGCATCAGAAATAAAACTTAATTATCGAAAAAGTTTGTTTAATAAAAAATCTTTAGTATTATTTGAAAATCGTTTGAATGGTGAAAATAAATTTTTTGGACGTGATGAATATGGTAATTCTGTAATAGTAACTAGTGATGAAAATTTAGTAGGGAAAATAAAAAAAATAAGAATTACTGGTGGAAATCTCAATACATTATATGGTGAAATAGAACAAAATAATAATAGAGTATTCGCAGCTTAAATATGTCAGAAATAACAAAACTAGATCAAAATTTGATAATTAAGAAAATTGATAAAGAGACTTCAAATATACAGATAACTGACAATGAAATGTTAATGTCCATAGTCGGACAATTCGACCAAAATTTAAAAGATCTTGAGAAATTAACAAATACCAATATTTTTTTTCGAGGTAATTCAATCACTTGCAAAGGTAAAAAGGAGAATATCGATGTTTTTTGCGAAGCAATAAAATTCTTAATTAACAAATATTTCCTAACAAAGATTATAGAAAAAGAGGATATAGTCTGTTCAGTGAAAAAAAATACCGAAGAAGAGAAATCAAATATAAAATCATTTAAACAACTTATAAAAACACCACGCAAATCTGTTATTGCTCGCTCAGATAGACAGTCAGATTATATCAAAGCTCTTAAAGAAAATGATATAGTGATGTCTTTAGGACCAGCAGGAACTGGAAAAAGTTTTTTAGCTGTTTCCGTTGCTGTCACACTTTTAATGGAAAAGAAAATTGAAAGAGTGATTTTATCCAGGCCCGCAGTAGAGGCAGGAGAAAAACTTGGGTTTTTACCTGGGGACATGAAAGAAAAAGTAGATCCTTATTTAAGACCACTGTATGACGCTTTATATGAACTTTTTGGTGCTGATAAAATTGACAGAAAGATAGAACTTGGAGAAATTGAAATAGCCCCCCTTGCTTTTATGAGAGGGAGAACTTTAAAAAATTGTTTTGCAATACTTGATGAGGCTCAAAATGCAACTGAAACGCAAATAAAAATGTTTTTGACAAGGATAGGCGAAAATTCAAAATTAGTAGTTAACGGGGACCCTTCTCAAATTGATTTGATAAATAAATCCCAATCTGGGTTAATCAGTTCAAAAAATATTTTAAAAAATTTAAGAGAGATTAAAATAATAGAATTTGACCACAATGATGTTGTCAGACATCCACTAGTTTCTAAAATTATTAGGGCTTATCAAAAAAAAAGCACTGATGATCAAGTTTAGCGTTATTTTAAATAATATCGGTTGGAAAAATTATTTAAAAAAACCTAACCAATATATAGAAAAAAAATTATTCAAGATAAATAAAAAAAACAAAAACTTCCAAAAAAAAACATTCTTCTGTTCTCTAGTTTTATCTGGGAATAACGAAATTAAAAGATTAAACAAAAAATTTAGAAACAAAAATAAAACAACAGATGTCTTATCATTTCCATTCCATAAGAAAAATGAAATTAAAAAAGTGATTCTCAAAGAAAACGAAATTTACTTAGGAGATATCATTATAAATTTAAATAAAATTAAGTATAAAAAAAAAATATCTAGTTTTAAAATCGAATTTGATAAATTATGGATACATGGCCTAGTTCATCTACTAGGTTATGATCATAAAAGTGATCGAGATTTTAATAGAATGCTAAAAGTAGAAAAAAAGTTTTTATCTTACTTAAATTAAATGATTGAGAAATATTTAAATAATCATTTTATCACACTATATTTTATTCCTTTGATTATTGGCTCACTAACAGTTTTTTCTTTTCAACCATTTAATTTTACATTTATAAACTTTATAGTTTTACCAATTCTTTTCTATTTGATTAACTATATAAAAAAGAAATCAAAGAGTATCTACAGAAAAAAACCATATTTTAAAAACTTATTTATTTTCGGAACCTCATTTGGTTTTGCATTTTATTTAAGCGGTACTCATTGGATAATCAATTCTTTAACTTTTGATGAAAGTTTTAAAGTATTTATTCCTTTTGGATTAATTTTAGTTCCATTATTTTTAAGCTTGTTTTTTTCTATAGTTATTCTTATTTTAGGACCTTTTTTAAGTTTGAATTTTGCTTCTTTATTATTATTTGCAAGTGCTCTAGCTTTTTCAGATTATATAAGGTCCAATATTCTTACAGGGTTTCCTTGGAATTTATGGGCTTATAGCTTTTCTTGGGCAACTGAAATTTTACAAATACTTAATATAATAGGGCTATTTGCCTTTAATTTAATAATAATAAGCTTATTTCTACTTCCGACGGTATTAATTTTTAATTTAAAACTAAGTAGAAAAATATTTTATATAATTTTAATCCCAGTATTTCTTTTTATTTTTTACATATTTGGAAATCACTCAATTAATAAAAACAGAGTATTTCTTAGCAACAATCTGCCAAAATACTATATTAAAGTCATCTCACCAAATTTCAATTTAGATTACGGACTTTCAAGTAGTGAGATCGAGTCAAGACTTAAAAAATTAATAAGGTATAGCAATCCTGAAAAAGATTTAAAAACAATTTTTGTTTGGCCTGAAGGTGTCTTCAGTGGCTATGAATTTAACGAAATATCAAAGTTCCAGAAAATTTTTTCCAGAAACTTTGGAGAAAAGCACCTCATCTTATTTGGAGTAAATAAGTTAGAACCTAACTCTGGTATGTACTATAATAATTTAGTAATTGTTAATAATCGTTTAGAAATAGTAGAGGAATATAGCAAGCAAAAACTTGTACCATTTGGTGAATTTTTGCCTTTTGAAAATGTTTTAAATAAAATTGGTTTTAAAAAAATTACTGAAGGACATGGATCTTTTCTTAAGGGTGAAAAACAGGGTAATCTGATAATCGAAAACATGAAAATTTTACCACTAATTTGTTATGAAATTATTTTTACAAAATTAAGTCAGCAATCTGACCCGGAAACAAATATAATTATTAATATTTCTGAAGATGGTTGGTTTGGTAATTCGATTGGACCTCATCAACATTTTGTTAAAGGCGTATTTAGAGCAATTGAGCAGAATTCTTTTCTAATTAGGTCAACTAATAAAGGGATAAGTGCAATAATCAATAATAAAGGTGAAATAATTAAAAAACTTGATATCGTTGAAGCAGGTAATATAGATTTAGAGGTACCATTGATAAGAACTGAAAAAAAAAATAAAAATGATTTGATCTTTTTTATTCTTTTATTAACATACATTTTAATCTTTAATTTAATAAAAAAAAATAATGTCAAAAAATAGTTATTTATTTACCAGCGAGTCTGTTTCTGAAGGCCATCCAGATAAAGTTTGTGATAGGATTTCTGATATGGTTGTTGACTCATATTTATCAAAGGATCCTGTTTCAAGAGTAGCTTGCGAAACACTAGCTACTACAAATAAAGTTGTTTTAGCTGGTGAGGTTAGAGGTCCTGGCATCAATAAGGATGAATTAATCAGTAAAGTAAGAGATTGCATTAAAGACATTGGATATGATCAAGCAGGTTTCAGTTGGAAGACTGCTGATATACAAACACATTTGCATGAACAATCTGCAGATATAGCTATGGGTGTAGACTCACAAAATAACAAAGACGAAGGAGCAGGTGATCAAGGTATAATGTTCGGATATGCTTGCAAAGAAACAGAGGATTTAATGCCTGCGCCGATACACTACTCTCATAAAATTTTAAGGTTGATGGCAATAGATAGAAAAAATGGCTCACTTTTAGGTATCGAACCCGACTCAAAAAGCCAAGTCACAATGCTGTATGATCAAGGTAAACCAATCAAAGTTACATCTGTTGTTATATCCACACAGCATTCAAAAGATTTAAAATTAGAACAAGTAAAGGAATTGATAATACCTTACATTAATAAATCCATACCCCAAAATTTTTTAGAAAGTCTTGATCAAAACGAAATTTATATCAATCCTACAGGACAATTTATTATTGGCGGACCTGATGGAGATACAGGTTTAACTGGTAGAAAAATAATAGTTGATACCTACGGAGGTGCAGCTCCGCATGGTGGAGGTGCATTCTCAGGTAAAGACCCTACAAAAGTCGATAGATCAGCTGCTTATGCCGCAAGATATATTGCAAAAAATATTGTCTCCTCTGGCGTTTCAGAAAAATGTTTAATTCAATTAGCTTATGCGATTGGAGTTTCAAAACCATTATCTATTTTTGTCAAACTTTCAGAGGGGGATGAGTCAAAAGTTGAAAAAATAAAAAAAATCATTGGGGAAAATTTTAATTTATCTCCGAGAGGAATAAGAGAAATGTTAAAACTCAATAACCCTATCTATGAGATAACATCCGCATATGGACACTTTGGTAGAAAACCAACTAATAAAGGTGAATTTTCTTGGGAAAAGACAGATAAAACTGACATATTTAAATTGTAATCTTGAAAAAACCATAATTATATTTTAAATATTATACAAATTATTGAAAATTTCAAAATGGGCACTAGCCCATTTTTTTTTAGGAGTATTAAAAATGTTAAATCGAGGTTTAGATAAGCAAGAACTTTTGAGAATTGTCGAAGCTGTTGCAAACGAGAAATCAATTGACAAAGAGTTAGTCATTGGTTCAATGGAGAGCGCTATCCAAAAAGCTGCTTTAACGAAATTTGGTAACGATAACAATATTGAGGTTACCATAGATAGAGAGAGCGGTGAAATTAAAATCCAAAAAGTTTTAGAGATAGTAGGCATAGTAGAAGACTCAGGGAGAGAGATTACCTTAGAGGATGCTAAGAAAGGTCATCCCCAAATAAAAGATCTTAAATTAGGAGAAAAAATTTATGAGGAATTACCCCAGATAGATTTTGGAAGAATAGCCGCACAAAGTGCAAAACAAGTTATAAGTAGCAGGGTTAGAGAGGCGGAAAAAAATAGACAATATGAGGATTTTATAGATAAACAAGGTCAAATCTTAAGTGGCATTATAAAAAGATTAGAGTATGGAAATGTAATCGTTGATTTAGGAAAGGCGGAGGGAGTAATTAAAAAAGATGAACTTATACCAAGAGAAATATTAAAGACGGGAGATCGAGTAAAGGCATATTGTTACGAAGTAAAAAAAGAAATTAAAGGACATCAAATATTCTTATCCAGAGCACACCCTCAATTCTTGGCAAGATTATTTTTTCAAGAAGTTCCGGAAATTTATGAAGGAACAATTGAAATTAAATCAGTTGCTAGAGATCCAGGAAGTAGAGCAAAAATATGTGTTTATTCACAAGATTCATCTATAGATCCAGTTGGGGCATGTGTTGGGATGAGAGGAAGTAGAGTTCAAACGATAGTAAATGAATTGCATGGCGAAAAAATAGACATAATCAAATGGACTGAGGATTTACCAACTTTAATTTCAGAGTCGTTATCACCAGCAGAAATACAAAAAGTTTTAATTGACCAAGATAATAAAAGAATTGATATAATTTTAACTGAAGAAAATTTGAGTAAAGCTATAGGAAGACGTGGACAAAATGTAAGGCTTGCATCAAAACTTACAAATTATGAGATAGATATTCTAACAGACAAGGAAGACTCCGAAAGAAGGCAGGCAGAATTTAAAGAGAGAACAGAAACCCTGATAAAAAATTTAGAAGTTGATGAAACACTAGGCCAACTTTTGGTATCGGAGGGATTTAACTCAATTGAGGAAATTGCTCAGTCATCATTTGAGGATATATCTAAAATTGATGCAATTGACGAAGAAACAGCAAAAGAATTAATTACAAGGTCTAAAGATACTTTAGTAAAGGAGAAAGAAGCAGTTTCATTAAAACTCAAAGAGCTCGGGGTTGATGAAGAGCTTATTAACCTAAAGGGCATGACACAAGGGATGCTAGTAATTTTAGGCCAAAAAAATATAAAGAAGCTTGCAGATTTTGCAGATTTATCTTCAGACGAGCTTATTGGAGGTTTCGATGAAATCAAAGGCAAAAAAGTCCGGATTAATGGTTATCTAGAGGAATTTTCACTGTCAAGAAAGGAAGCGGACGATTTGATAATGGCTGCTAGAGAAATTGTCTATAAATAAATTTATGAGCAAAGATAAAAAAAAAACATTAACGATCTCGTCTAATTTTAAAAAGAAAATCGACCTTAGTGCAATAACTTCTTCTGGTAAAAAATCATTTTCAGTAGATAAAAAAAAACCTTTTAGACCAAAAAAAAATGTGAACCAAACAGGTTTATCTACTAAAAATAATAACCAAGATTTCAAAAATAAAAATTTTGCTAGAAAGTTTATTGAACAACAAGCAACAAAAGATTTTATTAAAAAAGAAAATAAGCCAGCAGGTAAAAGTAAACTTAAACTTAAAAGTCCGGTAGATAAAAGAGACTTTAAATTAACTGTTTCTAGAGCATTAAATGTTGAAGAAATTGAAATTAAACAAAGAAGTCTTGCATCAGTGAAAAGAGCAAGACTAAAAGAAAAAAAGAACAAGCCAGAAGGTGAAGATAAGAAAGAATTTAAAAAAGTAATTAAAGATGTAAAAATTCCTGAACAAATTACTATTCAAGAGTTATCAAACCGGATGGCTGAAAAATCAAGTGAAATAATTAAATTTTTATTTAACATGAAAGTAGTTGCAACAATTAATCATAATATCGATAAGGATACAGCAGAATATATTGTTAAAGAGTTTGGTCACAATCCTATTTTAGAAGAAAAACCAAATCTAGAGGAAAGTAAAATAAAAGAAAATTATCAAGGAGATGTAAAAAATAGACCTCCCGTGGTCACTATTATGGGTCACGTTGATCATGGGAAAACTTCACTTTTAGATGCGCTTAGAGATACAGATATAGTATCGGGAGAGTACGGGGGTATAACCCAACATATTGGTGCTTATCAAGTCACTACTAAAGAAAACAAGTTAATAACTTTTATTGATACACCGGGCCATGCTGCATTCACTGAAATGCGTGCTAGAGGATCAAAAATAACTGATATTGTTGTTCTAGTAGTTGCCGCTGATGATGGAATTAAACCTCAAACTGTAGAGGCAATTAAACACGCAAAAGCTGCGAAGGTACCTATAATAGTCGCTATTAATAAGTGTGATTTACCTGAAAAAAATATAAGTAAAATTAAAAATGAGATGATGCAATACGAATTGATTGCAGAAGATCTAAGTGGTGAAACACTTTTCGTAGAGGTATCCGCTACTAAAAAAATGAATTTAGATAAACTAAAAGAAAATATATTATTGCAATCAGAAATCCTCGATTTAAAAGCATCGTATTCGGACAAAGCTAGAGGTGTTGTTATTGAGTCTAAAATCGACAAGGGCAAAGGACCAGTTTCAACAATTTTAATTAGCAACGGAAAATTAATTAGAGGTGACTATTTTGTTTGTGGTGATACTTGGGGAAAAATTAGAGCAATGATAAATCATGAAGGCAAAATGGTAACAGAAGCTTTACCATCTATGCCAGTAGAAATATTAGGAATGAATAGTTCAGCCTATGCTGGAGCAGAATTTATCGTTACAAAAAATGAAGAAGATGCAAAAAAACTTTCTGAATTCAAAAAAACAAATACAAATAAAAATAATCTCTCTGCAAAAGATAGAACTACACTATTTGATAATAAAAAAAGTAAAAACGAGCTAAATATAATTATTAAATCCGATGTTCAAGGCTCAAGCGAGGCCTTAAAAATGGCGATTGAAAAAATAAATCATAATGAAGTTGAAGCAAAAATAATTTTATCAGATATAGGGATGATAAATGAGACAGACGTCTCTTTGGCTATAGCTTCTAATGCAATTTTAATTGGATTTAATGTAAAACCTAACAGAGAAGCCAAAAAATTAGCTGAGGAACAAAAAATAAATATTAATTTTTTTAATATAATTTATGAAGCTATTGAGTATGTTGAAAAATCTTTATCTGGACTACTAGAACCCGATATCAAAGAAGTCCTTCTCGGAAGTGCTGAAATTAAAAAAATATTTAAGGTATCTAGTGCAGGAAAAATTGCAGGCTCAAAAGTTATAAGTGGTGAAATCAAAAGCAAATCGAAAGCTAGAATCATTAGAGATGGAGTCGTAGTTTTTAATGGTGAAATACTAACTATTTTTAGGGAAAAAAACCAAGTTAAAGAAGTTGGTACTGGTCTAGAATGCGGTATTAGTATTAAAGATTTTATTGATTTTAAAGAGAAAGACGTAATAGAGTCTTACCAATCAGAAAAAATTCAAAGATCAATTTAAATGGGAAATCAAACTTCAGAAAGACCTTACAGTCAAAGGCAGTTGCGAGTTGGTGAATTAATCAAACAAAATATAGGTGAACTTTTAATTAGGAATGAGGCTAAGTTACCCTTAATAAACTCAAAATTAATTACAGTGACAGAAGTCAGAATGACGCCAGATCTCAAAACAGCTAGAGTTTACGTAATACCATTAGGTGGCAAAGATATTAAAGAAACTGTTAAAATCTTGACTGAATACTCACATCTTGTTAGAAAAGCCTTATCAAAAAGGCTAGATATAAAGTTTCTTCCTAAGCTTACATTTGTTGAAGATAACTCTTTCGAATATGCTGAAAAGATTGAGAAATTGATTATGAAAAATAAAGAAGATGATAAAAAAAAAAAAAGATACAATTAAATTACTCGCAACACATGGTAAAGATGTGGGCTCAACGGAGATACAAATAGGTCTATTAACTGATAAGATTACAAAATTATCAGACCATTTTAAAAAATTTAAAAAAGATAAACACTCAACATTAGGGTTAACAAAATCTGTGAATAAGAGAAAAAGACTTCTGACTTATCTAAAAAAGAAAGACGTTGAGTCATATCAAAAAGTGCTCAAACAACTCAATTTAAGGAAATAATGTTCAATATACATAAGGAAGAAATAGAGGTTAACGGTAAAAAATTAATTTTGGAAACAGGCAAAGTAGCTCGTCAAGCTGATGGAGCAATAATTGCTACATTGGGTGAAACAGTAGTGATTGCAACAGCGGTTGGAGCCAAAAAAGTTGCTGATGGACAAGATTATTTCCCATTATCAGTTAATTACCAAGAAAAATATTATGCTGCCGGAAAAATACCTGGGGGATATTTCAAAAGAGAGGCAAGACCAACTGAAGCAGAAACACTAATTTCAAGATTAATTGATAGGCCAATAAGACCTTTATTTCCATCTGGTTTCATGAACGAGGTACAAGTACTTCCAACAGTTTTATCTTACGACAGCGAAAATCAACCAGATATTTTATCAATTATTGCATCATCAGCAGCTCTAGCAATATCCGGGCTACCATTTATGGGACCAATAGCTGCGAGTAGGGTAGGTTACAAAGATGGAAAATATTTGTTAAATCCTTCTGTAGAAGAATTAAAAGAGTCAGAGTTAGATTTAGTTGTGGCTGGTACCAAAGATGCAGTATTGATGGTTGAGTCGGAAACATCAGGATTATCAGAAAAAGTTATGCTCGATGCTGTAAAATTTGGTCATGAGAAGTTTGTACCCATAATTGAAGTAATAGAAAAAATAGCTAAAAAAGCCGGAAAGCCAAAATGGGAAGTAGAAGAAGTCGATCATTCTGATGTTAAAAAGAAAATTACCAAAAATTTTGAAAGTGGCTTAAGAAGCGCATTTAAAGAAATAGATAAAAAAAAAAGATCTACAGCTATTTCTGAAATAGAGGCTCAATGTAAAGAGATGTTCATCGAAGATGAAACTCTCACAGAAAATCAAGTAATGTCGCAGTTAAAGTCTTTAGAAAAAGATATAGTGAGAACAGCTATTTTAAAAGAAAAGAAAAGAATTGATGGACGAGGTTTGGCTGACGTTAGACAGATTAAATGTGAAGTTGGAATTTTACCTAGGACTCATGGATCTGCCCTTTTTACCAGAGGAGAAACCCAAGCGCTTGTAGTAACAACTCTTGGAATGACAGATGATGAACAAAGACTGGAAAGCCTAGAGGGAATGCAAAGATCAAATTTCATGTTACATTATAATTTTCCTCCCTTTTCAGTTGGAGAATGTGGAAGAATTGGAACCGGGAGAAGAGAAATAGGACATGGTAAACTTGCATGGAGAGCGATAAATTCCTCTTTACCAACTAAAGAAAATTTTCCATATACATTAAGAGTGGTATCAGAAATAACAGAGTCAAACGGTTCATCGTCAATGGCGACAGTTTGCGGAACTTCTTTATCACTAATGGATGCAGGAGTTCCAATAAAAGAGCCAGTAGCTGGAATAGCAATGGGATTGATAAAAGAAGGCGATGATTTCTCAGTGCTCTCGGATATTCTAGGTGACGAAGATCACCTAGGTGATATGGATTTTAAAGTAGCTGGCACAAAAAATGGTATCACGTCCCTTCAGATGGACATCAAAATAACAGGTATAACATTTGAAATAATGGAAAAAGCTTTAGATCAAGCAAAAAGCGGAAGAGAACATATCCTAGCTGAGATGAATAAAGCTATCAAAACTTCGAGAAAAGAGTTTTCTAAACACACTCCAAAAATGGAAACTA
>MDSW01105775.1_pt1 | contig 25250 bp, 24 predicted proteins | sample 811171 | NCBI WGS metagenome assembly MDSW01 (sample SAMN05326641, study PRJNA326480) | marine metagenome | isolation source: seawater | place: Atlantic Ocean: North West | collected 2012 | reverse complement strand
TGTATATTTAAAGTTTCTGAAAAACCTTGAATAGGAGATTTATTTATTTTTTGTCCTCTATTAGATTTTTGTGGTGGTTGAGTATAAACTGCAGAAATGTTATAACCGTTCTGGTATAAAGATTTTAAAATTGGTACAGCAAAATATGGTGTACCCATAAAAACAATTTTATTTAACATTAATTAAACTACTATTCTATCTGGTCTATTTTTAAGAAGTTTTTTAATGATCATATTTTTTTTCAACTTAGATAAATAATCAATAAACAATATTCCCTCAAGATGATCCATTTCATGCTGTATGCAGGTTGCCAACAAACCTTCAGCTTTTAAGATTTTTTTTTCTCCTTTATAACTTAAATATTCTACTTCACACTTGCTTGGTCTTCCTATTTCAGCAAACTGATTTGGCACTGATAAACATCCTTCTTCATAAATCGATTGTTTTTTATCTTTCTCTTTAATTTTTGGATTAACAAAGTACATTGGATTTTTCTTTCCGTGATTCCAAGTTAAATCCATTACAATAATTCTTTTTGCCACTCCGATTTGGATTGCAGCTAAACCTATCCCATTCGCTGCATACATGGTTTCCAACATGTCATCCATTAATTGTTGTTCTTCGGGTCCAACTTTTTGAACTATTTTTGATATCTGTCTCAATATTTTATTTGGTTCTGTTAAAATTTTCTTTATTGCCATAATTAATTCTATTTTATTATAATTTTTAAACTTTTAAAGGTAGAACTTTTAGCAGAATTTTATTTCTAAGTTTATCTATATCTAGCTGATTTAATGCACTAATAATAAAAAATAGAGTTTCTGATCCCAAATCTTCAAAGTTATCTTGTCCTAAAATCTGTACTAACCGTAGCAAGACAAATCCGGGTTCATTATTTTCAATCAAATTTTCAATGTCTGATGGCATATTTGAAGTATCAATTTCATATAAGGACTCATATTTTTTTTCAAATTCTATACCATCTGATTTAAGTGTTTCTAGTAAAATGATATCCTTTGTTGAGATAAAATATTTCTTATTTTTTTTTATTTTTTTTAAAATGTCTTTAAGATTTTTCTCAACCTTTTTTTTATCATTATCTCCTCTTAAATAATTAATAAGTTTTGATTGATGTATAACTTTATTATTGATTTTAATTTTTTTTAAATTGGCTTCTTCACCTTTAACATATTTTGTGTAAAAATTAGTATAATTTGAAGGAATTTTATCTTCCTCAATTTTTTCTAAAATTTTAACTAGCTCTGTATTAAATGCGTTAGAGTTATCATCTTCTATAAAAGAATCTTTAAGAATTTTTATTAATTCAATTTTTTTATCAATCTCTGTAGTAATTAAAATTCCTTGGTATAAAAGTGCTCTAGCTTCAAAACGAGATAAAAGTTTATAAGATCTTTTAACATTTAAAAGTTGATTAATATTAAACTGAAATCTTTTATAAAGATCAAATAATTCTTTCTCCGTATAATTACCCTCATGTGTTGCCTTCTCTATCGAGAGAATTTTTTCATCATCACCTAGGTCAATACTCTCTATATTCATCAATAAATTTGATGTTGATAAATAACGCCAAATATTTTTCTTTGTAGAGCTATTTGGTTCAAAAATAAAATTTTGGTTAGTAACATGAGATAAATGAAAATTTAAAATACTATCTTCTGAAACGCTTTCGTCATCAATTGAGTTATATCCCATTAAATAATTAAATTTTTTATCAAAAAAGTCATCCTTAAAACCTAATTCTTTTTTTAAATCAAATAGCAATTGTGCTTGATCTCTTTTATTCTCAACAATTAAACAGTAAATATTAAATTTTGATAAATAGTCGTCATTTGTTATGTAGCTAGTTTTTGAAAATATTTCACAAGCTCGTTCAAGTTCTGATCTTGAAAGATATTCGTTTATAAAAAATTTTATTAATTGATCGTTATTTTTAATCTTTTGATTTTTTATTATATATTCCTCTATTAAATTTAAGTCAGAGTTTTTAAGCAACCAGTCTTGTTTTAACTTAAGAAACTCAGTATTAGAAATATTTTTGGATGGAAAATACGAATTTGTCAAAAGTAATATTTGTAAAATTTCCATGGAGTCTTTGGATAATTCAATTTTATTTATTTTATTAAAAAGATCTAAAATTTTTTTTCCGTCTGAATTTGTCCACATATCTATCTTTAGATCATTTTCGGATGGATCATATATGCCTACAATTTCTATTCTTTCTGATATTAGAGTTTCATCCTCTTGAATATTTAAAGAATTATCTTTTAAAGATTGTAAATCGTAAATTGAACTATTTGTGGTCCCTTCTTGAGATTTTTCTTTTTCAGAAATTTCTATTTTTGAGCTGTCTTTAATTTCCAAGTTCCAAATATCTACAGGCTCATTAGAAAATAAAGCTACATTTTGTAGAAAGAAAAAACAAAAAAAAATTGATAAATATTTTTTATTTAACAATTTTGAGATTTTCATTTGATATATTTTTTTCAATTTTTTGATTTGGAGCAGGAAAATCTATTTTATCTACCAACATAATCAGAATAAAAATTAATAGAGCTATAAAAGATACGGTTGTAAGTGTTTTAATCAAAAAACCATATTTTCCTCTACTTGCTTTTTTATGTAGTTGCATTATTATATTTTATTAATTTCAAATTAAGACATATTTGTGTTTTTTCAATAAAGAAAAATATGGATTCAAAAAAAAACCTAGTAATATTAGGCCAGATGGCAGTTGGAAAAAGTACGATAGGTGCATTAATTGCAAAGAAATTAGGATTAAAATTTTATGATACCGATAAGATAATCGAAAATGAAGTTAATATGAGTGTTGCTGAAATTTTTGAAAAAAAAAGTGAAAACTTTTTTAGATCTTTAGAGCAAAAGTTAGTTTTAAAAACTCTTCAGTTCAAAAATAGTGTTGTTTCATTAGGAGGTGGTGCTTTTCTTAATGAAAAAATTAGAGAAGAAATAATTATTAATCATATTTCTTTTTGGTTAGATATTGGCAATAAAACTCTACTGAATAGAATAAGAAAAAATAAAAAAAGACCACTTGCTAATAAATTGAAAGATAACGAACTAATAGAAATATTTACTAAAAGAAGGAAGATTTATGCAAAAGCAAAATTTAAAATAAATTGTGATAAATTATCAAAAAAAGAAGTAATAAAAAATATTTTAAAATTATATGAAACAAACTAAATTAATTATTAAAACAAAAAGTAAAAAATATCCTTTAATTATTGGTAATGGAGTATCTAAAAATCTATCTCAAATATTATTTAAAAATTCAATATCTTTAAATAAATGTTTATTTGTTATCGATAATAAAATAAATAAAAAAATAATTACAAGTATTTTAAAAAGATTTAATAGAACAAAAATTATACATATATTTAAAGCAAGTGAGAAAAATAAAAATCAAAAAAGTATAAATAAGATACTTAATATCTTATTAAAAAATAATTTTCAAAGGAATGACTGTTTAATATCTATAGGTGGAGGAATAACAGGAGATGTTTCGGGATTTGCATCAAGTATTTACAAAAGAGGAATTAATTTTGTTAATATACCTACAACCTTACTGGCCCAGGTTGATTCTTCAATTGGTGGCAAAACTGGAATTAATACTGGGCATGGAAAAAATTTAATAGGATCTTTTTACCAACCAAGCCTAGTTATTGCAGATATAAATTTTTTAAGGACACTTCCAAAGAGAGAACTAATTTGTGGTTATGCAGAAATATTAAAACATGCTCTTATACTTAACAAAAGATTTTTTTACTTTTTAGATAAAAATGCAAAAAAGATATTAGAAATTAAAAATTCTTATATTAAAAAATCTATAATTGAAAGCTGTAAAATAAAAAAAAATGTTATAGAGCTTGACGAAAATGAAAAAAAATTTAGAAAAATTTTAAACTTCGGCCATACTTTTGCACATGCATATGAGGCAAGTTTAAATTACTCTAAAAAGTTAAATCATGGAGAAGCAGTGTTGCTGGGAATAATAAGTGCAATAACTTTTAGTATGCAAATCAAATTATTATCACAAAAAGATTATATTAAAATTAAAAATCATTTTAAAAAATATAATTTACCGAGTGATATAAATAAGTATTTTTCAAAAAAAGATTTAAAAAAACTGATTTTATTTATGAAAAAAGATAAAAAAAATACTAATAATTTAATAAATCTTATTTTAATCAGCAAAATAGGAAAAATAAAATTAAATTTAAATTTCACAGATTTAAAGATATATAATTTTTTGAAAAAAGAGTTAAATAATTGATATCTGGATAGAGTGAATATATTCTTTGAGCTCTTTGCTAATTATATTATAAATTTTTTTTGTAGATTCGATTTTTTTCATCTTTTGTAATTCATTTGATTTTATAATTAACTTTAAATGAAATTTATTAATATCGTGGCTTAGATGTTTTTTATGAAGAAATGTTTTATCCTCTATATTGATACTTTCTACTGTGATATTTTGTTCAATTTTTTTTTTTATAATTGAAATTAGCTCTTTTATATTCATAATTGTAAGTATTATATTATAACATGAAAAATATTTGTGATTGGGATAATTGTATGGAAATTGGAGAATTTAAAGCTCCAATAGAGAGAGATAATAGTAAAAACTTTAGATTGTTGTGTCTAAACCATGTTAAAGAATTTAACAGAAATTGGAACTATTTTGCTGGAATGAATGATAAACAAATTTATGATTTTCTAAAGTCAGATATAACATGGCACAAACCTACACAAAGTTTTAGTTCTTCAGATAATTTTTTTAAAGTTTTGTGGAATAATGCACTGAAGGATGAGCTTGATAAATCCAAATTTAAAAGTGAATTTAATCATATGAGTCAATTCAAATTTAATTATAATGATGTAAAAGCCTTTGGAATTCTAGGTATTTCTGTTGGATTAAAGTGGGAAAAAATACAAAATAAATTTAAAAGTCTTGTCAAAAAATTTCACCCTGATATGAATTCGGGAAATAAAAAATACGAAGAAAAACTTAAGCTTATAACTTTAGCTTATACACAATTGAAGAATACATATAGGAAAAAAATTGAGTACTAATTTAAATATTAAACCAGATATAAAGCTATCGGTAAAACAAACATTTGGTATTGAAAGTGAAATGGAGGTTGATGCCTTTTCAAAAAAAAATGAGTTTGTTCCTGAAATTGATAAAGACTATAAGTTTGATAGAGATACCACATTAGCAATTCTAAGCGGTTTCAATTTTAATAAAAGAGTTATTGTTCATGGTTATCACGGCACTGGAAAAAGTACTCATATAACTCAGGTAGCAGCTAGACTTAATTGGCCTTGTGTAAGGGTTAATCTAGATTCTCATATAAGTAGGATTGATTTAATTGGTAAAGATGCAATTGTAATCAAGGATAATAAACAAATTACAGAGTTTAAAGAAGGTGTACTTCCTTGGTCAATCCAAAATCCTGTGGCCCTTGTATTTGACGAATATGATGCAGGTAGGCCAGATGTTATGTTTGTGATACAGAGAGTTTTAGAATCTGAAGGGAGTTTTACACTTTTAGATAAAAATAAAGTAATAAAGCAAAATGATTATTTTAGACTTTTTGCAACAGCAAATACAATTGGCCTAGGTGATACAACAGGTTTATATACAGGCACACAACAAATAAACCAAGCTCAAATGGATAGATGGAATATTGTAACGACATTAAACTATTTAAGTTTGGAAAAAGAAATGGAAATTATTTTAGCAAAAAATAAAAACTTAAATAACTCAAAAGGAAAAGAAAAAGTTTCTAATATGATAAAAGTAGCGTCATTAACTAGAAGGGGTTTTATAGCTGGGGATATATCAACTGTAATGAGTCCAAGAACAGTACTACATTGGGCTGAAAATGCAGAAATATTTAAAGACTTAGGGTACGCATTTAGAGTCACATTTTTGAATAAATGTGATGAAGTGGAAAAAAATATTATAGCTGAATATTATCAAAGATGTTTTGGTGAGGATTTACCAGAGTCGATGGTAAATATTCAGATTTAGATGAATAAAAAAGAAGATAACTTTAAAGAAAAATTTAAACAAGCCTTAATATCAACAGCAAAGGTGATCTCTGATGATTATCTTTTGGATATAAAAAAAAAAAATAAGAATCTTAGCTCTAAAAATTTAGATTTTTTTGAATTAGATAATCTTACTAATAAGTATGATTTTATAAGATTAAGAGCAGAAACAGACTCGGAGGCATTAAAAAGAAAATTTTCCAATAAAAATATATATAAAAAAAATATTCCTACAAAAAGATCATGCAAAATACTATATGATATTTCTGAAAAAATTAGATATGAGGTTTTGGGGACAAAAATGCTTAGGGGAATTTCTAAAAACCTAAAAGAAAATTATATTCAAAAATTAAACCTTAAAAGAAAAGACCAATTAAAAAGTAAGGATGATGTATCGGTAACAGAGGCTTTTGAACTTTTTATGCTTAAAAATTTTTTAAATATAGAGTTAAATCAATTAGCAAGTAAAATGCTTGGTTTTTGGGAAAAAGATTTAAATAAATCTGTTGGAAAACATTTGAATTATTTAAATAAAAATTTTGAAAATCAAGAAATTTATAACTCAAAATTCTCAGAAATTCTTTCAGATATGGATATTTTTGACTCTGACGATAATGATGAAAAAAAAGAGGAAAATGAAAAAAATAATGAACAAGATGACATGAAAAACCAGGAAGAATCTAATGAATCTTCAAATGATCAAGAAAAAATCAAACAAGATGAAAATCAAAACGGAATTGATGGAGATTATGATTTTGATCAATACCAAATGGATGAACAGTTATTTGATACGGACTCAAAAAAACAAAGTTCCGAAAAAGTAGTTCAAAAAATTAATTCAAATATTAGTGATAAAGATTACAAAATTTTTACAAAGGAATTTGATCAAATAGAAAAGGCAGAACTTCTAGAATCAAATGAAGAAATATCAAAACTAAGAAAAAACTTAGATCAACAATTAATCTCATTCCAAGATTTAATTACAAAACTTGCAAACAAACTACAAAGACAACTTCTAGCAAAACAAAATAGAGCATGGGAATTTGACTTAGAGGAAGGACTTTTAGATAGCTCAAAATTACCAAGAGTAATTATTGATCCATATAATTCTCTTTCCTTTAAAAAAGAAAAAGATTTAGACTTCAAGGATACTATCGTAACATTGCTAATAGATAATTCAGGCTCAATGAGAGGAAGGCCAATAACTATTGCTGCATTGTGCGCAGATATACTTTCAAGAACTTTGGAAAGATGTGATGTTAAAGTTGAAATATTAGGATTTACTACAAAAAATTGGAAGGGTGGCAAAAGTAGAGAAGAGTGGAACAAGAGTAATAAACCAAAAAATCCTGGTCGCCTAAATGATCTGAGACATATAATTTATAAGAGTGCAGATAGTCATTGGAGACAGTCTAAAAAAAATCTTGGCTTAATGCTCAAGGAAGGATTGCTTAAAGAAAATATAGATGGTGAGGCAATTTCCTGGGCATACAATAGATTAAAAAAAAGAAAAGAAGAAAGAAAAATTTTAATGGTAATTTCGGATGGGGCACCCGTAGATGACTCAACTCTATCAGTAAACTCTGGTGATTATTTAGAAAAAAATTTAAAAAAAACTGTTAAATTTATTGAAAGTAAATCAGATATAGAATTGCTCGCGATTGGAATTGGTCATGATGTTTCTAGATACTATAGTAAAGCAATTAAAATTACTGATGTCCAAGAACTAGGGGATGTGATGATAAGCCAATTAAGTAGTTTGTTTGAAAATAAAAAAAAACTTCATTAAATTTTTTTTAAATCTTTATTTTTCCATTTAATAATTACTTCTGCTCCTTGATTCTTAGAGTTTTTGAAATTTATATTTGCAAAATTTTTTTCTAAAAGAGTTTTTCCAATAAAAGTTCCTAAACCTAATCCAAATTTAGAAATATATTTAGGGTTTTTTGTTCTTATGTATGGCTCTCCTAATCTTGATTTATCAATTAAATCTTTTGGAAAACCTGGTCCGTCATCTCTAATAATTATTTCGGTTTCAATTTTATTACTACTTAAAACTATTTCTATTTTTTTATCACTAAATTTATTAGCATTACCAATGAAATTTCTTAGTCCGTATATAATTTCTTGTGATTTATATGATTTAACTTTATTTTTAAAATTTTCTAAATTAATAGAAAAATTTTTATCACTTATCTCCTTAAAAGATCTTGTTATTTCGTCAATATAAATATCAAAAGACACTTCATTGTCTAGAAATTCATCTTCAATCACAGGATTTAAGCTTAATTTTTTTATTATTTGACTGCACCTTGTGCTTTGACTTATTAATAGATCGAGATCAGTTTTAATTTTATCATTATTGCCAAAATCTTTTTTCAATTCTTTTGCGGTCAACAAAATAGTTGATAGTGGAGTACCTAAAGAATGCGCTGCTGCAGCTGCTTGGCCACCTAAAGATACAAGTTCATTTTCTTTTGCCATGATTTCTTGTATCTTATCATACGCTTTTTTTCTAATCCTATTCTCGGTCGCAAACTTAATAGCAAAAAAAGCTAAAAAAATTAATCCTACAATTATTGCAATGGGAATACTATAAAGATAATAATCTGGAGCATGAAAATGATGAACCTCTGGATGTGGCAAAGAACGATAAAAAAAAGTTAAAAAAATTATAAATAATATTGTTAAAGTGACTAAAATTATTGAACTCCTTGTGAGTAAATATTGTGATGAAAAAACTGACGGAATAATAATCAAGAATATAAAAGGATTTGTAACACCGCCCGTTAAAAAGAATAAAGATGCAAGTTGAAAGATATCAAATCCTAAATATAAAGTTGAGATTGAGTTGCCAAGTTGATTTTCCTTTATGCTAAAATTTAGGTATATGTTAGTTAAAATGCTTAAAAATATTATAAAAATGCATATTAAATAATCAAACTTAAAATTAAAATAAAATTGAACTAGCCCTATAGTTATTAACTGACCAATATAAACAATCCACCTCAAGTTAACATAAGTAGATTTATTTAGTGAGTATATTTTTGAAGTTTCTTTAAACTTCATTATTTAAACATCTAAATTCGAAACGTTAATAGCATTAGCAACTATAAATTCTTTACGTAAACTCACATCGTTTCCCATAAGTGTATGAATTAACTTTTGGTCTTTTTTTTGATCCTTTGAATATTGAACCTGAAGTAAATTTCTGGTTTCAGGATTAAGTGTAGTATTCCATAACTCTTCTGGATTCATTTCGCCCAGCCCTTTAAATCTCTGTATACTTATTTTGGCTTTTGCATCGTTAAAAGCTCTGACAAATTCTTTTCCACCTTTTTTTAATTTTTTTAAATTTTTTGAATTATTTAAAATATAATCCTCAAGTTCCTTTTCATCTTTAATATAAATTCCCTTTGATCCTTTGTTAATTTTAAATAATGGTGGTTGTGCTAAATAAACATTTCCATTTTCTATAAGTTTATTAAAAGGTTTATTATTAAAGAAAGTAAGGAGTAACGCTCTTATATGAGATCCATCTACATCTGCATCCGTCATAATAATAATCTTTCCATACCTTAAATCTTTTAAATCTATTTCTTCATTTTTAGGGTCTAAACCTAAAGCATTAATCAAAGTCAATATTTCATTTGATGAAATCATTTTTGATAATGTTTTTGTTCTGTATTCATTTTTGTTACCGTTTTTTTTTGTTCCATTTTCGTCAACGTAAGTATTCAAAATTTTTCCTCTTAAAGGAAGTACCGCTTGATTCTCTCTATTTCTTCCTTGTTTTGCAGATCCACCAGCAGAATCTCCTTCAACAATAAATAATTCAGTTCCCTCTTGTTTTGATATTTGGCAATCTGCTAACTTGCCAGGTAAGCCTGTAAGTTCCAATGCACCTTTTCTTCTAACATTTTCTCTAGCTTTTCTAGCTACGTCTCTTGCTAAAGCTGCTTGGATAACTTTTGCAAAAATTGTTTTTGAGATTGATGGATTCTGATCAAACCATATAGATAATTTTTCATTAATAATATTTTCAACTATTAACCTTACTTCTGAAGAAACTAGTTTATCTTTTGTTTGAGAAGAGAATTTTGGATCAGGTATCTTTAAAGACAATACAACAGTAAGACCTTCTTTTATATCTTCTCCTGAAACTGCTACTTTACTTTTTTTAAGTAAATTATTTTCCGCAGCATATTTATTTATTACTCTTGTAAGTGCGCTTCTAAACCCTAGTAAGTGTGTTCCTCCATCTTTTTGAAATATATTATTTGTATATGGATAAACATCCTCTGAATAACCTGCGTTCCATTTTAAAGAACACTCAATTTCAATATTACCTTTCTTTCCATCAATGAAAATCGGTTTTTTAAATAGATCATTTCCATTTTTATTTTTTAATTTTTCTCTTTTTTCGTCTAAATAATCAACAAATTCTATAATCCCGCCATTATACTTAAAATCAATAATTTTTGGTTTTTTTTGTGTTTGGTCACTTACAGAAATTTTTATTCCTTTATTTAAAAAGGCAAGTTCACGCATTCGTTTTTGGATTATATTAGAATTAAATTTTATAGAAGAAAAAACATCTTTAGATGGCAAAAAAGTAATCTCTGTTCCTGAGTTTTTTGATTTACCAATAACTTTAAGTGGTGCTTTTGCATTACCATCTTTAAACTCAATAAAATACTTTTTTCCATCTCTATTTATTTCTAGTTTTAATTTTTCAGACAAAGCATTAACTACAGATACACCAACACCATGTAAACCTCCTGACACTTTGTATGAGTCATGATCAAATTTTCCTCCAGCGTGAAGTTGTGTCATAATTACTTCTGCTGCTGATTTTTTTTCTCCTTTATGAAGATCTACTGGAATGCCTCTTCCGTCGTCTCTAACAGTTATAGTTCCATCAGAATTGATAAAAATATCAATATTATTACAATAGCCTCCTAGAGCTTCATCTATTGAATTGTCGACTACTTCATAAACCATATGATGTAATCCAGTGCCATCGTCGGTGTCACCGATATACATTCCAGGTCTTTTTCTTACAGCTTCTAAACCTTTTAAAACTTTTATTGAGTCTGCTTGATAAGTATTGTTATTTTTCATTTTTTTGGAAAAATTTAGTATATCACATTTTAAATTAATTAAATATATAAGTTTAAATTAGACCTTGGTAGACAAGAATATTTAGAGTAATTTAAAAATAATTATGATTAAAAAAGGCATCATTTTAGCGGGTGGATCAGGTACTAGATTAAGCCCATTAACAAAGGCAGTAAATAAACAACTCCTTCCCTTATATGATAAGCCATTAATATTTTATCCCCTTTCAATTTTAATGTTAGCTGGAATAAGAAAAATTTTAATTATAGTAAATCCAGGGCAAATTCAAAGTTTCAAGGATCTTCTTGGAGATGGCAAGAGATACGGTATTAATATTTCATATAAAATCCAAAACAAACCAAAAGGTTTGGCTGATGCTTTTATTTTAGGAAAACATTTTATCAGAAATGATAACGTTGCATTAATATTGGGAGACAATTTTTTTTATGGACAGAGCTTAACAAAAAAACTTGAAAAATCTTTAGTTCATAAAACTGGAGCCAGAATTTTTTTAAAAAAAGTAAGTAAACCTGAAAACTATGGTGTGGCAAAAATTTATAAAAATACTGTAGAAAAAATTGTAGAAAAACCAAGAAAATTTATTTCTGATTATGCAATAACGGGTTTGTATTTTTTTGATAATAGGGTTTGTAAATATGCAAAAAAACTTAAACCATCTCAAAGAGGAGAATTAGAAATAACTGATTTATTAAAAATATATAAAAAAAGTTACAGTTTAACTTTTGAGCATATTGGAAGAGGTGCGATTTGGTCTGATGCAGGAAAAATAGATGATATGACTAATGTATCTACATTTGTTCAATCTGTTGAGAAAGTTCAAGGTATTAAAATAGCATGCCTTGAAGAAATATCTTTATATAAAAAATGGATTGATAAGAAAACAATTTTAAAAAATATTAAATTTTATGGCAATTGTGAATACAGCAACTATTTAAAAAAAATATAAAATTGAAAAGAAAAATAATATTACTTACAGGTACCTCTGGTTTTATCGGATATAATTTTTTAAATTTTGTACTTAATAAAAACTATGATGTAATTGATATACTCAGAAAAAAGAATAAAAAATTAAACAGACTTAAAAAAAAATTTCCAAAAAACTACAAAAGTATAATTTATAATAACTATTACGACCTAGAAAAAAAAATTAATAAAATTAAGGTTGATTACTTAATTAATTTTGCAGCACTTTATAAAAATTCTCACAGTTACAATGATATTTTTAAATTTGTTGATTCAAATATACTATTTCCAAGTCTAGTTTACGATTTATTATCAAAAAAGGCGCGAAAAATTATTAATTTGGGAAGTATGATGCAGCATAGTACTGGCAAAAAACTTAGTTCAATAAATTTTTATTCAGCCACCAAAAATGCTTTTGAAATGATTAGCAACTTTTATTCCAATGAAAAAACTAAAACTAAATTTTATAATTTAAAATTATACGAAAGTTTTGGTGAAAATGATAATCGTAAAAAACTTATTCCTGTAATTAGAAAAAATTATAAAAAAAATAAAACAACAAGTGTTGTTTCAAAAAATCTTGAGCTAAATATTATACATATAAATGATATTATTAGAGCTATAATGATTGTATTAAACAAAAATATTAAAAGTGGTACTTATTGTTTAAAAAATAATAAAAATTTAAAAATTTTTAAATTAATAAATATTTTAAATAAAGATTTAAAAAAAAAAATTAAAGTGAGATATTTAAAAAAATCTACTAGAAAAGTTTTAAAATCTGGTTTAAAATTACTTCCTCATTGGAAGCCAGATAAAAATTTAACAAAAAGAATTAAATTATATTTTTTAAATGAAACTAATTAAAACTAAATTTAAAGATCTATTGATCCTTAAAACCAATGTATTTAAAGATAAAAGAGGTTTTTTTAAGGAAATAGAAAAAAAAAAAATATTAAATAAAAGATTTATTTTCGATTGTCTTTCACATTCAAAGAAAAATACATTGAGAGGTCTTCATATTCAAAGAAAAAATCCACAAGCTAAACTTTTAACTGTAGCCCAAGGAGAAATATTAGATGTAGTTGTGGATCTAAGAAAAAATTCAAAAACTTTTGGAAAACATTTTTCAATAAAAATGACTCAGGATTGTAATTTTTCTTTATTCGTTCCCGAGGGATTTGCTCATGGATTTTTGTGTCTTTCAAAAGTTTGCACACTTTATTATAAATGTTCAAATTATAGAAATAAAAATAGTGAGACTACACTCAAATGGAACGACAAAACTTTAAAGATTAAATGGCCTGTAAAAAAACCAATATTATCTAAAAAGGACAAAAAAGGAATCTCTTTTGAAGAATTTTAAAATATTTTTTTTAGATAAAATTTAAAAAACTTTAAGACTCCAAAAATGATAGCTAAATTTTTATTAAATTTATCTTTACTAAAAAAAATTATATTAATTACTAAAAAAAAAATACTTATTAATATTTTTCTTAAAGGTTTTATAATCCTAAATTTTTTTATCTTGTAATCAAATAATAGTTCTCCAAAAATAAAATTTGATGTTCTCATAAAATCACTTTTAAAATTAGGAATCGAGGATGTTCCATTATTATGGCTTACTTTTACTTTTGGGTTTAAAATAATTTTATAAGACGAATTTTCTATTCTATTAGATAGTTCCATATCCTCCCAATAGAAAAAAAAATCCTCATCAAACATTCCAAGTTTTATAAATTTTTTTTTATCTCCAAAAAAAGTAGCTCCAATCATTTTATCAACTAGAAAAACACTTCCTTTTTTTTTCTTATTAAATTTAGTAAAATTACTAATTTTCGGCACCACTATTGCGGCTTCTTTCTCATTTTTAATATATGTTTTTTTTAGATCATATATAGATTTTGCATTTATTTTGACATCAGGCTGTATGCAAAAAAAATATTTTGTTTTAACCTTTTTGATCAACTCATTTATGCCTTTAGAAAATCCTAAATTGTCAGAACGGACAGTGTAATGAGTTATATTTGGTAAGATTTTTAATAGCTTTTTTTTTACTATTTTATCATTACTTTGATCCAAAAGTATAATTTTGAATTTCTTTAATACTTTAAAATTTTTTAAGAGTTTTTCTGGGGTTTTGTATAATAAAATTATTACTGTTATGTCAGATATCATTTTAAATTTCAGTTATTATATAGTCTCATATATTCAAAATAAAAATAATTTTCATAATTTTTTAATTATGGCGGAGAGAGTGGGATTCGAACCCACGGTACCTTTAATAGTACACACACTTTCCAAGCGTGCGCCTTAAACCACTCGGCCACCTCTCCTTTCTAAACAATCCAATCTTTATATAAATGTTTATTTTCTAATATATATTTTGGAAAAGATTCATCTAATTGCTGAGGTTTATATATTTCATCTCTTCCTATAATGTCTTTACCTTCTGTAATTCTGTTCTGAATCTCTTTAATATTTAAAAATTTTTCATCTATTTTTTCTTTAAATACATCTGGATCATTTGTTTCACATAAATTTTTATACTTATATAATAACTGCTCAGGAGTTTTTAAATTACAAAAATGCCAGCCTCCTTCATTTATTATATTATTTAATCTAAATTTATCTATTCTCCAAAGAGGTCTTTTTTTAAATTTTAATTCTCTTAACCATTGTGGTGACTGCAAATATTTTTTAATACATATTCTGCTACCATACCAATATGGATTTATTTGACTTTGTAAATTAAATTTATAATAAAAATGTTTTTGTTGAAATACTGCAAATCTCATTTTTTTTTTAAAATTAATAATTTTTATTGGGTTAGGTATTTCATCTAAATCAGATATAATTATCACATCATTATCTTCTGCTTTCAAAAGTCCTCTTGTAATACAATTTCTTTGGAAATTCTCTCTTAAATAAGGATTCCGTCCATCAGGCATTTCCTTAACAGGTATATAAATAATTTTATTCTTAAAATTATTAAATTTTTCAATATTAAAATTTAATTTTTTAGGATTGTTTTGCCAGGTCTTATTACCTTCCACTATAACAAAATAGTCAACATAATCGTTTAATATATTCAATCTTAATTCTAAGAGTAAATCCTCATCCCAATATGAAAAGCAGTCGTAAATTTTCATTATTTATCTTTATTAATTTTTAGCACACCAATAAAAGCTTCTTGTGGTATCTCCACTCTACCAAATTGTTTAGATCTTGCCTTACCTTTTTTTTGTTTATCCAGTAGCTTTCGTTTTCTATCTCTTGCTCCACCACCATGGATTTTGGTTAGCACATCCTTCTTAAAACCTTTAATTGTTTCTCTTGCTATAATTTTACCTCCTATAGCGGCCTGGACTGGTATCATAAAATTATGTCTAGGAATTAAATCTTTTAATTTTTCACACACCTCTCTACCAATTGATTGTGCAAAGTCTTTGTGTACCATCATTGAAAGTGCATCAACTGGTTCGGAGTTTACGAGTATACTTAATTTTACTAGATCTCCCTCTTTATGCCCTATTATTTCATAATCAAAACTTGCATATCCACTTGTAATTGATTTTAACCTATCATTAAAATCAAATACGACTTCGTTTAATGGTATTTCATAATTTAATACAGCCCTATTTCCTGAATAACTTAGATTGGTTTGTACGCCTCTTTTGTCTTGGCAAATCTTAATGATAGAACCAAGATATTGATCTGGTGTTATAATGGTAGCTTTAATCCAAGGTTCTTCAATAAGTTTAATTTGTGATGGATCGGGTAAATTTGAAGGATTTTGTAAATCAATTGTGTGACCTTTATTTAAATGAACTTTATAAACTACCCCGGGAGTAGTTGTTAATAAATTAATATCAAATTCTCTTTCGAGTCTTTCTGTTATAATTTCTAAATGTAATAAACCCAAAAAACCACATCTAAAGCCCAAACCAAGTGCTGAAGACGACTCTGCTTCATAGGAAAAACTAGCATCATTTAATTGAAGTTTTGCAAGTCCATCTTTTAATTTCTGATATTCAGAACTATCAACTGGAAATAGACCACAAAATACTACGGGTTTACTAGGTTTAAAACCTGGTAAAGATTCACTTAAAGGGTTATTTGCATCACAAATTGTATCTCCAACTTTTGTTTCTGATAAATTTTTTATACCAGTTATAATAAAACCAATTTCCCCAGAACTTAATTCGCTAACATCTTTTGGTTTTGGTGTAAAAATTCCAACTTTTTCAATAATGTACTGTTGGTTTGTAGACATCATTTTTATTTTCATATTTTTAGAAATTTTCCCATCAATTACTCTAACTAATATAACAACTCCAAGATATGAATCGTACCAACTGTCTACTAAGAGACATTTTAAAATATCGTTTTTTAGGCCTTTTGGTGGTGGTAAAATTTTAATTATCTGCTCTAATATTTCATCGATTCCTTCTCCTGTTTTTCCAGAACATGAGATAGCGTTTTTGGTATCTATACCAATCACATCTTCTATTTGTTTTTTTGTTTTTTCCTTATCTGAAGCTGGTAAATCGATTTTATTAAGCACTGGTACTATTTCATGATTAATTTCTAAGGCTTGGTAAACATTTGCAAGTGTTTGAGCCTCTACTCCTTGGGTACTATCAACAATTAGAATCGAACCTTCGCAAGCATATAAAGATCTACTTACTTCATAGCTAAAATCTACATGTCCTGGGGTATCAATAATATTTAGAATATAATCTTTTCCATCTTTTGCTTTGTAATTAAGTTTTACAGTCTGTGCCTTTATTGTTATTCCTCTTTCACGTTCTATATCCATAGAATCTAGAACTTGAGATTTCATTTCTCTTTCAGTAAGTCCTCCACATTTATGAATTATTCTATCAGCTATTGTTGATTTACCGTGGTCTATATGTGCAATAATAGAAAAGTTTCTAATATGATTAATTTCGCTCATTAAGATCTTAATTTTGCACTTGCTTTTTCTTCAACATTAGAAATAATTTTTTTAGAAATTTCATTCAAATCTTTTTCATTCAGTGTTTTAAAGTCCGACTGTATAGTAACCTTTAAAGCTATTGATTTTTTATCTGACGGTAAATTTTCACCCTCATAAACATCAAAAATTTTAATATTTTTTATTAATGATTTATCAACATCTGAAATAATTTCTATTAACTCTTGTGCTTTAAAGTCTTTTTGAACTACAAACGCAAAATCCCTATCTGATTTTTGATAATCTGAAAAGTTTATAGTTGGTTTATTTTTTTTATTTTCACTTTTATATTTAACTAAATTATCTAAAAAAATTTCAAACCCATATGTTTTGCTGATGATTTTTGGGTGTATCTGTCCAAAATAAGCTAATAATTTTTTATCTTTTTTTGAAATTACTGCTCCTGATCTCCCTGGATGATAGTAACTTGGAGTTTTAGTGTCTATTCTGGTTTCATGTTTATCTACACCAAGTTCAACTAGCGTTTTTACTACATCCTTTTTAATTCCATAAATATCTAGAAAACCTTCTTTTCTAATACCACAAATAATTGTTATTTGTTGACCAGGTTTTTTCCCGGTAAAGGAAGGTCCAATTTCGAATAATGATTGATCATCAAATCCTCTTGCAATATTTTTTTTTAAAAAATAGATTAAATTTGGATAAAGAGAATTTCTTAAAACATTTAAATCAAAACTTATAGGATTAATGATTTTTACCTCTTCTAAATTTTCTCTAAATTTGTTATTAATATTAGCATCAGTAAACGACCAAGTGATTGCCTCTAGATAGCCTTTTGAGGCGATAGACCTTTGAGCAAGATGAAAGTGCTTTTGGAAAAAGTTCAATGTAGGTTTTAATCTTTTTTTTTCGGGTGCAACAGATTGAATTGTATCAAATCCTTTTATTCTTATTATCTCTTCAACTAAATCAATCTGACCATTTATATCTGGTCTCCAGGTAGGCACTTCTATATTTAGATTTTTACCCTTTTTTTTTATTACAAAACCTAAATCACTTAAAATTTTAATTATCTCATTATTATTTATTTGTATTCCAATTGTTTTAGATGCAAGCTTTGGATCAAATACTATTTTTTTTCTTTCAATCTTTTTTATTGATTCAAAGTTAAATTTAGAAACCTTGCCACCACAAATTTTAGTTATTAATTCAGAAGCTTTTTCAAGTCCTTTTGTAATTGAACTAGGGTCAATTCCTCTCTCAAACCTGAACTTGGCGTCACTATTTAATTCTAATTTCTTCGCAGTTCTTCTTGTAATTTCTGGATCAAAATACGCTGATTCTAATAAAATATTTTTTGTATCAAATTCTGCTCCTGACCTTGTCCCGCCTATTATTCCTCCTAAACCTAAAACTCCTTGATAATCTGAAATAACACACATACCACCATCTAGCTCATACACTTTATTGTCGAGAGCTTTGAAACTTTCACCTTTTTTTGAGTTTCTTACAATTATGCCTTTATTTATTTTGTCTGCATCATATGCATGGAGTGGTCTATTCAAGTCATACATAATATAGTTTGTTACGTCTACTACTGCAGATATTGGTCTTAACCCCAGTGAAAGAATTCTTTTTTTTAACCATTCAGGACTCTCTCTGTTTTTAATATTCTTAATAATGCAACTTCCAAAAATCTTACAGGCTTGATTTTTGCTTTTTTCTAACTTTACTTTTAAAGAATGTTTACCAAAATTATTTATTTTGATATTTTTGCTATCAATTAATTTTCCTAATCCACTTGCAGAAAGATCTCTCGCTATTCCTCTTATACCTAGACAGTCTGGTCTGTTAGGAGTAATTGATAGCTCTATAACATTATCTGAGTTATTATTAAAATAACTTTTTCCTACTTTTGATTTATAATTATTACTTAATTCAATAATCCCTTCACTTTGGTTTGATAAATTAAGTTCTGCCTCAGAACAGAGCATACCATAAGAAGATTCTCCTCTTATTTTTGTAATTTCTAATCTCATTTTATTTTTTGGGATTACTGAACCTGGCGGTGCATAAATAGTTAATAAGTTATCTTTTGCATTTGGTCCCCCGCAAACAACTTTAACTAATTCCTTTTTCCCAATATCCACATGACATAACTTTAATTTATCAGCATTTGGATGTTTTTCCGTTTTAATTATTTTTGCTATAACAAAATCACTTAATTCATTTTGAATCGGCTCAACTTTTTCAACTTCCAGGCCAATATTATTCAATTTTTCAATAATTTGAGTTTCAGTTTTATTTGTTTTTAAATGGTCCTTGAGCCAATCTTTAGTAAACTTCATTTACTTAAACCTCGATAATTTGTTGGTACATCTAGTGGGTCAAAACCATAATAATTTAACCACCTATAATCTGTTTCAAAAAAGGATCTTAAATCATTAATCCCATATTTTAACATTGCCAATCTATCTATACCTATTCCAAATGCAAAACCTTGATATTTATTTGGATCAACTTTTGAATTTTTTAAAACATTCGGATGTACCATTCCACAGCCAAGTATTTCTAGCCATTTATCACCCTCACCAATTATAATTTTATTATTTTCAATCTTATAGCCAATATCAACTTCTGCAGATGGTTCTGTAAATGGAAAATGACTTGGACGAAATCTCATTTTAATTTTATTAACTTCAAAAAATTCTTTTATAAAATAGTTTAGACAGCCTTTTAAATGGCCCATAGTTATATTTTTATCGATATGAAGACCTTCAAGTTGATGGAACATAGGCGTATGAGTCTGGTCACTATCACTTCTATATGTTCTGCCAGGTGCTATAATTTTAAATGGTGGTTTTCCTTTTAACATTGTTCTAATTTGTACTGGAGAAGTATGTGTTCTTAATAAAGTTTTCATATTTTCTTCAATATAAAAAGTATCATGCATATCTTTTGCAGGATGGCTTTCAGGAGTATTAAGAGCAGAAAAGTTATAATATTCACTTTCAACATCAGGGCCTTCTTCAACACTGAAGCCTATTTCAGAAAATATACATGAGATTTCATCTATTACTTGAGATACTGGATGTATTTTTCCTATTCTAAAATCTTTCTCTGGTAATGTTACATCAATTTTTTCTTTTCTAACTTGCTCATCTATTTCGGTATCTACAAGTTTTGTAGCTTTAACATTTAATAAATCCGTTAATTCTTGTTTTGCACTATTTATTTCTGAAGCAACCTTTTTTTTATTCTCAGCAGACAATGTTCCAAGTTTTTTGAACTCTGAATTTATTAAACCATTTTTTCCAAAAATCTCACTTCTGACTATATCTACTTCTTTAGAAGTTTGAGCTTTAGAAAGTTTATCCTTAACTTCGTTTTTTATTTTTTCAAAATCTGACATTTTTAGAGATTATTTCTTAACTAGAGAAAAACAATAGTGAAGATTAATTAAGTGCTGCTTGTGCTTTTTTAACTATAGTTTTAAACGCTTCTGGATTATCGTATGCGATTTCTGCAAGTATTTTTCTATCTAATTGAATTCCAGATTTGCTAAGTCCATTAATAAACTTTGAATATGTTAAACCTTCAGATCTTACACCTGCGTTGATTCTTTGAATCCATAATGACTTAAAATCTCTTTTTTTATTTCTACGGTCTCTGTATGCATATTGCATTGCCTTTTCCATTGCTTGACGAGCGACTCGGATTGTATTTTTTCTTCTTCCCCACTGTCCTTTAACAGCTTTCAATACCTTTTTATGCTTTGCATGACTTGTTACACCCCTTTTAACTCTGGCCATATTATCCTCTTAGACTGTAAGGCATATACGATTTAACAATTCTACCATCTTGTTTTGTTAAAGTAGTTGTACCTCTTTGTTTTCTAATTTGCGAATTTGATCTTTTAATCATACCATGTCTTTTACCTGCTTGGGCCGATATCACTTTACCTCTTGCAGAAATTTTGAATCTTTTTTTTGCTGAACTTTTTGTTTTTAACTTTGGCATAATCCAGGGTTTATACAAATATTGTTTGAAATTTACAACTAATATTATGCCTTATAAAGGCTGGATAACCATTATCATTTGTTTTCCATCAAACTTCGGATCAAGTTCTACTTTGCCAATATCTTTCATATCTTCTTTAATTTTGTTCATTAACTCATTACCTAAATGTGAATGTTGCAATTCTCGACCTTTAAATCTTATTGTGAATTTTACTTTATCGCCCTTAATAATAAATTTTTTAGCATTTTTAACTTTAAAATCATAATCATGTGTTCCAGTTACTGGTCTTAATTTAATTTCTTTTAATGAAACAATTTTTTGTTTTTTTTTTGCTTTATTAGCTTTTTTTTGCGCATCATATTTAAATTTTCCCATATCTATTATTTTACATACTGGAGGATTAGCATTTGGAGCAATTTCAATTAAATCTAAACCTTCATCTTTTGCCATCGCTATTGCTTTGTTTGTACTTAAAATTCCAAGATTTTCCCCATTACTTGCAATGACCTGAACCTCCGGTGAATTTATTCTATTATTAGACCTAGGGCCTCTATCTTTTGTTCTTCTCTGAAAATAATTTTGTTTAAATTCTGCCACTTAATTTGAAGGTGCCTTATTTAAATTGGCAAATGTTTTAAGAAATGTTTTTAATTCCATATTTTCTTGTTTTTTAGAATCTAATTTTCTAATAGTTACACTGTTACTGTCAACTTCTTTTTTTCCACAAATTAGTAAAAGTGGTATTTTTGACAAAGAATGCTCTCTTATTTTGTAATTTAAATTGTGATTTTTTAGATCGACATCACAATTAATACCAGAGTTTCTAATTTTCTTATTTATTTCTTTTGAATATTCATCAAATTCATCAGAAACAGGTATAATCATTGCCTGAATAGGAGAAATCCAAAAAGGTAGTTTGCCTGCATAGTGTTCAATTAATATTCCAATAAATCTTTCGAGAGAACCAAAAAGAGCTCTATGAAGCATTACAGGAGTTTTTTTACTTCCATCTTTTTCAACATATGTTGCTCCCAGTCTTTCAGGTAAATTTAAATCGACTTGCAAAGTACCACATTGCCAATCTCTTCCGATTGCATCTCTTAAAACAAATTCTATTTTAGGCCCATAAAATGCACCTTCACCTTTATTTACTGTATATTTTAGTTTTGATGCAGTAACTGCCTTAAGCAATGCAGCTTCAGCCTTATCCCAAACTTTATCATCTCCTACTCTTAAATCTGGTCTATCTGAATATTTTAAAATAACATTATCAAAGCCTAGATCTTTATAAATATTTAATATTAAGTTCGTTACAGAAAGACATTCTTTAGTTATTTGATCTTCTGTACAAAAAATATGTGCATCATCCTGGGTAAATGCTCTTACTCTTAACAAACCATGTAAAGCACCTGATGGTTCGTATCTATGTACTTTTCCAAACTCAGACATCTTTAAAGGAAGATCTCTATAACTTTTCAAACCCTGATTAAAAACCTGAACACAGCCTGGACAATTCATTGGCTTAATTGCAAAAATTTTTTCATCAGGTGTAGTTGAAGTATACATATTTGCTCCAAATTTTTCCCAATGACCAGATTTTTCCCAAAGTGATCTATCTAATATCTCTGGGGTGTTGATTTCTTTATAGCCAGCTTCGTTTTGTTTATTTCTCATATAATCAATCAATTTTTGAAAAAGTGTCCATCCTTTTTCATGCCAAAAAACTGAGCCAGGACTTTCTTCTCTAAAATGAAATAAATTCATTTCTTTTCCAAGCCTTCTGTGGTCTCTTTTTTCGGCCTCTTCAATTCTATTCAAATAGTCATCGAGCTCTTTTTGTGTTGTCCAGGAAGTTCCATATATTCTTTGAAGCATCTCATTATTTGAGTCTCCTCTCCAATAAGCTCCTGACACCTTAGTTAATTTAAAATATTTTCCAATTTTACCAGTTGAACTTAAATGTGGTCCTCTACATAAATCATGCCATTTCCCGTGAAAATAAATTGAAACTTCTTCCTCCTTTGGAATGTCCTTGACTATTTCTGCTTTATAAATTTCTCCTACTTTTTTAAAATGCTCAATTGCTTTATCACGTTTCCAAACTTCTCTGTGAGTAGGCTCATCTCTTTCAACAATTTCCAACATTTTTTTTTCTATTTTGCGTAAATCTTCTTCAGTAAATGGATCTTTCCTTGCAAAATCATAGTAAAATCCATTGTCAATTACTGGTCCAATAGTTACTTGAGTTTTAGGAAAAAGTTCTTGAACTGCCATAGCCAGGACATGAGCTGTGTCATGTCTTATTGTTTCCAATCCTTCTTTATCTTTAGCAGTATAGATCTTAATCGAGCAGTCATAATCTATCTCATAATTTAAATCTTTTAGATTTCCATCTATACTTATTATCAAAGCCTGTTTGGATAGAGACTTACTAATTTTTTCAGCTACTTGAAAACCTGTAACTTTTTTATTAAAATTTAATGATTTCCCATCTGGTAATTTTATATTTGGCATTAATTAAATAGTTTTTTATACTCTGAATATGTAGAAAAACACATTTTTTCAATATTAAATTTTTTTTTTATATTTTTTCTACCTTCATTACCCATAGATTTCAACGTAGATTCATCTAATTGTAGAACTTCAATTATTTTTTTGCTCAAAGATTCTGCTTTTCCTGATTCAAATAAAATCCCAGTTTTGTTGTCAATAATTGTTTCATTAGATCCACCAATATTGCTAGCAATAATTGGTTTCTCCATAGATTGTGCCTCGACAGATATTCTTCCAAAGGCCTCTGGTTCAATTGAAGCAGAAATAATTATATCTGAGATTTTGTATGCCAAAGGCATTTTTTTACATTCTTCTACAAACCTTATTTGGTTATTAAGCCTATACTGCTCTGTTAGTCGAATAAGTTTTTTTTTATAAATTTTTCTTCCTTGATCACTACCTAATATTACCGCATAGAATGCTTGATGTCCTAATTCTCTATTGACTAGATTGATTGCTTCAATAAATAATTCTTGGCCTTTCCAACTTGTTAACCTTCCTGGCATTAATATTAATTTTTTATCTCTGTTCAGCTCCCATTTTTTTAAAAGCTTATCCTCATCAGTTTCTAAAGTCGTTGAAGGATCAAAATAATCAGTATTGATACCTCTAAAAATTACTAAAAATTTTTTTTTTGGATCTAAATATTTCATATAATTATTTTTTATATGTGAAAAAATAAAATTCGAACCTGCTATTATTAAATCAGATTTTAACATAATTGAGTTATAAAATTTTTTTAAAGAACTTTTAAAATTATATGTCCCATGAAAAGTTGTAACAAATTTTCTTCCAGTAATTTTTGTCGCAAAGAAACATGACCAGGCTGGTGCTCTGCTTCTTGCATGAACAATTGAAATATTTAAAAATAAAATAATAAAAGTTAAAATAATAGAATTTATTAAAATAATTATTGGATTTTTACTTTGAACAGGAAGCCTAATAATCTTAACTTTTTTTTTATTAACATATTTTAATAATTCCCCACCACTAGTTACGATATAAGAAGAACATTTTTGTTCATATAAGTAATGGGCTAAATCATAACATCCTGTTTCAGCACCTCCATATCCTAATTTTGGAATCACTTGTAAAATTTTTAATTTTGAAGACATTACGAGAATTATATATTAAGAAATAATTCTAATAAACTTTTATGAGTAGATTTAAATACATAAAAATATCAAATAGTAAAAAAATTCGTTATTTAAGCAACTATTATAATAAAAAACTCTATATAATATTTTTGCATGGTTTTATGTCTGACCTAGAAGGAGCAAAACCCTTAAATTTTCAAAAATTCTGTAAAAAAAAAAAATTGGGATTTTTAGCAATTGAATATTCTGGGCATGGAAAATCTTCAGGAAAATTTACTAGTGGAAATATTACTCAATGGACTAAAGAGGTTAAATTAACAATTAAAAAAATTGTTAAAAAAAATAATTTTATTTTAGTGGGTTCAAGTATGGGTGCATGGCTGTCAATTAATCAATTTAAGTTCTTTAAAAATCAAATT
>MDSW01169545.1_pt1 | contig 25251 bp, 26 predicted proteins | sample 811171 | NCBI WGS metagenome assembly MDSW01 (sample SAMN05326641, study PRJNA326480) | marine metagenome | isolation source: seawater | place: Atlantic Ocean: North West | collected 2012 | reverse complement strand
TCTGAGTTTTTAATTTTTCTTTCTAATATTAGAAGAGGAACAAATGCAAAAAATATAAAAGGAAAGAATCCAATAGCAGGCCATGAGCATGATAAAAATAAACCGCTAAGTATTGCTAAAAATAGTTTCTTCATAACGTTTACAAATATTATCATATTTTTGCTCATTATGAATACTATAAGAAGAAATATCCCAAATATCATTACACTCACCAATTTGTTATTCGGATTATGTGCTATTGTTTTTGTATTTGAAGGGAAAATATATTTCGCTTCATTATGTATCTTATTTGGAACAGTATTAGATTTTTTAGATGGTCTAACAGCTCGTATACTCAACGCCTATAGTAAGATAGGAAAACAACTAGATTCATTTGCTGACATGGTCACTTTTGGAATAGCTCCTGCAATGATTTTATTTAAACTATTAAGTAATATTAATGTAAATAATATATTTGAAACTCAACTAAAAGGGGTTTTATTAATTCCTTTCCTATTAGCTTCAATAACACCATTATGTTCAGCAATTCGTCTAGCAAAATTTAATATTGATACAAAACAAGAAACTAGTTTTATTGGCCTTCCAACACCAGCGCTAGCACTATTCATAACAGGAGTAGCTCTTTCATTTAATAAAATAATATTATTTTCTGATCCTTATTTCTTAATTATTATTTCACTTTTATTACCACTTCTCTTAATATCTAAAATTCAATTATTTTCATTAAAATTTAATAACACAGAACAACTAAGTTCTAAAACAAACATATTTAGAATAACATTAATCATAAGCGGAATAGTATTATTCTTTCTTTTTTGGTTTGCTGCTATTCCATTTATTGTAATTTTGTACTTAATATTATCAATAATAAATAACCTTATAAAATGAAATTCAAAGCAAAAATAGATATAATGCCTCTTAAATCACTATTGGATCCACAGGGAAAAGCAGTAAGTGCCAACATGGGTAATGTAGGTCTTTCAGAAATAGATAATGTGAGAATTGGTAAACATATCACATTAGAAATTGAGGCTGAAAATAAAGAAATTGCAAGCTCAAAAGTAGATGAAGCCTGTAAAAAGATGCTTTGTAATCAAATAATGGAGTCTTTTAGTTTTAGTATAGAAGAAATATAATTATTTTCTTAACTCAAAATTCTTACCTAAATAAACTTTCCTGACATTAGGGTCATTAATCAGTTCATTAGAAGTTCCTTCTTTAAGAATCTTACCTTCAAAAAGTAAATATGCTCTATCAGTAATTGATAAAGTTTCATGAACATTATGATCTGTAATAAGTATACCGATATTCTTCTCTTTTAATTTAGAAACAATCATCTGAATATCTTCAACAGCAATAGGGTCAACACCAGCAAAAGGTTCATCTAATAAAATAAATTTAGGACTAGTAGCTAATGCTCTTGCGATCTCTGTTCTTCTTCTCTCTCCTCCAGAAAGTAATATCCCTTTATTTTTACGCACTTTTTCTAAACCAAATTCTATAATTAATTCCTCACATTTATCATACTGCTCTTTTCGACTTAATGTTGTCATCTCTAATACCGATAATAAATTATCTTCTACACTCATATTCCTAAAGACAGAAGCTTCCTGCGCTAGATATCCAATACCCAATTTTGCTCTTTTATACATAGGCAATTTTGTAATCTTATTATCATCTAAAAAAATATCTCCACTATAAGGACTAACTAATCCTACAACCATATAAAATGAAGTGGTTTTCCCTGCCCCATTAGGTCCTAGAAGACCTACAATCTCCCCTTGCTTAACTTCAAATGAAGCTTGATTCACAACAGGTCTTTTTCCATAATATTTAACTATATTTTCTGCTCGTAAAATCATGATACGTATTTATTTTTATTTTTTATAACTCTTTGCGATATTCTAATGCTAATCTCATATAGTATAATTAAAGGAAATGAAACAAAAATTTGAGAAGTAATATCAGGAGGCGTGATAATTGCAGATAATATTAAAGCTCCAACCATTGCATGTTTACGATAAGCACGCATAAATTCAGGAGTCAATAATCCTATTTTAGTTAAAAAATATACAATAATAGGTAGTTCAAAAACAATACCATTTGCTAAACAAACAGTAATAACTGTAGAGATAAATGAAGTTAAACTAATTTGATTAGCTACCATACTACTAACTTGATAAGAACCTAAAAAATTAACAGATAACGGCGCAACAACATAATATCCAAATAAAATCCCGATAATAAAAAGGCAAGAACTAAAGAATACAAAACCTTTTGCTAATTTAGTTTCACTATCATAAAGAGCAGGACTAATAAAACGCCAGGCCTCCCATAAAATATAAGGAAAAGAAATAACAAAACCTGCAAAAAAAGATGTTTTAATATGAGTAGCAAATTGACCACTCATAGTAATATTCATTAAAGAAAATGGAGAGTCTTCTAAACAAAGTGCGTCTCCCATTCCTAAATATTGAGAAATATTACAAAGTATTCTATAAGTAAGAAAATCTGGATTCTTAGGCCCTAAGAGGATAAGATCAAAAATAACATCTTTAAATACAAATGCAAATATAGAAGACAATAAAAGAACAATAGAAGAACGTATAAGATGCCATCTAAAAACTTCTAAATGATCTAAAAAGGACATTTCTGTATTCTCTTTCATTAAACAACTCCAAGTTTAATTATATCATGAATATGTACAATACCTACATAGCTATCGTTATCAAGAATAATTAGTTGACTAATGTTATTTTGCTCCATTAATCTTAATCCATTATAAGCTAAATCCTCTGTATTCATAATTATTGGATCCTTAGTCATAATATCTCTTGCTCTTAAATTAGAAAAATCTTCTTCTTTTTCTATCATCCTTCTTAAATCTCCATCTGTAATTATACCTTTCAACTCATCATTATCAATAACAGCCGTAGCTCCAAGTCTTTTATTAGATATCTCAAGAATTACACTATTTACTAAATCATCAGATGTAACAATAGGCTTATTATCTGAATTTATTAAATCTGAAAGTCTTGAAGATAATCTTTTTCCCAATGTTCCTCCAGGATGAAAACGTGCAAAGTCCTCATCTGTAAAATTATTACACTCTAAAAGACTAATTGCTAAAGCGTCCCCCATTACTAATTGTGCTGTTGTTGAAGAAGTAGGTATTAGATCATTTGAACAGGCCTCTTTTAATACGCTTACATCAATGATAAATTCTGCTTCTTGTGCTAAGTAAGATTTTGTATTACCTGTCATGGCAATAATAGGATTAGACATCTTCTTAATAACAGAAACAACTGATTTTATTTCTGGAGTATTACCACTCTTAGAAACACACATAACAATATCTTCTTTTTGTATATTTCCTAAATCCCCATGTATTGCTTCACTAGCATGTAAGAAAATAGAAGGCTGACCTGTAGAATTAAATGTAGCTACCATCTTTCTTCCAATATTCGCACTCTTTCCTATACCTACCACAATTAACCTCCCTTTAGATTCTAAAATAAACCTAATAATAGAGGTGAAATTATCATCTATCCTATTCTTAAGTTCTAGTATAGCATGATACTGTACGTTAATACAATTCTTTGCTATCTTTTTTATTTCTCGAGAAGAGATCATTTAATAAATTATAGTATATTCGTGTTTCAAAAACAAAAATACCAATTTAATTTAAGAATGAGTATTTCTCAAGACACTCTCCAAAAGAAATTAAAAAGCATCTTTGGGTTTAATAATTTTAGATCTAAACAAGAAGAGATAATATTAAATCTTTTAGAAGGAAATGACAGTATGGTGATTATGCCTACTGGGGGGGGGAAATCTATGTGTTATCAATTACCGGCATTATTATCTGAAGGATGCGCTATTGTTGTATCCCCATTAATTGCTTTAATGAAAAATCAGGTTGATGTACTTAGAGGATTTTACAAGGATAATAGTATCGCACATGTATTAAATTCGTCTCTATCAAAAACCCAAACTAAACAAGTAAAAGATGATATATCTTCAGGAAAAACAAAATTAGTGTATGTCGCTCCAGAGTCTCTTATAAAGGAAGACAATATTGACTTCTTTAGAGGCATCTCTATATCATTCTATGCTATTGATGAAGCTCATTGCATCTCAGAATGGGGACATGATTTTAGACCAGAATATAGGAAACTGAAACAAATCATAGATAATATAGGTGCGAAACCAATTATTGCACTCACTGCTACAGCAACTCCAAAAGTACGACAAGACATTATGAAAAATCTGAAAATTCATGATGGAAAATTATTCCTTGATTCATTTAATAGAGCTAATCTTTTTTATGAAATCAAACAAAAAAAAGATGTTGCAAAACAGATTATACAATATATTAATAACAGAAAAGGAGAGTCAGGAATTGTATACTGTTTAAGTCGAAAAAAAGTAGAAGAAATTGCTGAAACATTACAAATAAATGGAATTAAAGCGCTCCCATATCATGCTGGTTTAGAAGCAAAAAAAAGAGTTGAACATCAAGAAGCTTTCTTAATGGATGACTGTAATGTAATTGTTGCAACCATTGCTTTTGGAATGGGAATAGATAAACCGGATATTAGATATGTCATTCATCATGATATCCCAAAAAGTTTAGAGGGATATTATCAAGAAACAGGTCGTGCTGGTAGAGATGGAGGAAAAGGAGATTTAATTACTTTTTATGACTATAAAGATATTGAAAAACTAGAGAAATTCCTACAAGGGAAACCTGTTGCTGAACAAGAAGTAGGAAGACTACTAATTATGGAAACAATTGCTTTTTCAGAAACATCAATGTGTAGAAGGAAATATTTATTACATTATTTTGGAGAAGAATTTGATGCAAGCATATGTGATAATATGTGTGATAACTGTAAAAATCCTAAAGAAAAAATTGAAGGAAAAGAATATGTAAAAACACTACTTAAAGCAATTGTAGAGTGTCGTGAACGATTCAAACCAAAAGAAATGGCGAAAATTATGGTAGGAGAGAGCAATTCTTTAATTAAACAACACATGTCTCAAATTGATAAAGTATTTGGAATAGGAAAAGAAAAAGGATTAACATTCTGGCATTCTGTCATTAGACAAGTTTATGTAAAACAATTAATTACCAAAGAAATTGAAAGCTATGGAATTCTTAAAATTACAGAAGAAGGTAAAAATTTCATAAAAAATGCCTACAGCATTCAATTAACAGAAGATCATGAATATGAAGCAGAAAATACTACTGCTATTATAACAAACCAAAAAGGTCAAGCAGCAGACTCTATATTATTTAATATACTAAAAGACCTTCGGAAAAAACTTGCAAAAAAAATTGGCCTACCTCCAGCTATCTTATTTATGGAGCCCTCTCTAATTGATATGGCTAACCAATATCCTGTAACAATTGAAGAAATGGCACAAGTACAAGGAGTAGGTCAAGGAAAAGCTGAAAAATACGGATTAGAATTTATTCAGACAATCAAAAAATATGTAGAAGAAAATAATATTATAAGACCTCAAGATATTACAGTAAGAACTGTTGCAAATAAATCAAATAATAAAATTTATATAATTCAATCATTAGATAAAAAATTAACAATAGAAGATATTGCTAAAGGTAAACAGCTTTCTGTTGATGAACTCTTAACAGAAATGGAAGAAATAGTAGAAAAAGGTACAAGATTAAATCTTTCACATATTATTAGTAATATGATGGATCAAGAAGAGATTCAAGAAATTCATGAATTCTTTAAAAGCACAGAAAACTTCTCATTTGATGAAGCTCGATTAGAATTTGATGAAGATGAATTTAATGATGAAGAAATACGTATTCTAAGAATTAATTTTATCTCACAAGTAGCAAACTAATGAATACTTTAATAATATCTAGCTCATTATCTCAATCATCAAAATCTTTTATATTATGTAAATCCGTTGAGAAAGAATTAATCAAAAAAAACGTGAAATGTAAATTAATAGATATACGAAAAATTCATGTTAACCCTTATCATATAAATGACACTCCAGGAATGGAAGAATTAAAAAAAGAAATAGAAAAAACTGATAATCTTATTATTGGGATGGGAGTGCATAATTACAGTATAAATGATAGTCTAAAAATAATACTAGACAATTGTTTTGAAGGAGCTACTGGTAAACTATTTGGAATTATCTGTGCCGCAGGTGGGGAAAAAAGCTATTTGTCTACAATGCATCTAACTCAAATTTGCATGCATGAGTGGAGAATGATACAATTACCAAGAATAATATATGCAACAAGTGGTGATTTTTCCAATAATTCTATATCTTCAGAGGAGATTAATAAAAGAATTCATGTCTTTTGCAAAGAATTTACAAGCATAGGCGAAAAGTTAATAAGTTAAATTTTGAATAGCTAGATAAGCCATTAATCCCATACCTATTCTAAGACTTTCTTCATCAATATTAAATTTTGATGTATGTAATCCTGCTGTAATTCCTCTTTTAATATTAGCCGTTCCTAAACGATAGAAACAAGAAGGAATTAACTGTGAGTAATAAGCAAAATCTTCAGCAGTCATTCTAATTGGTAAATCAACTACATTATCCTCCCCCATATATTCTTTTGCAAAAGAAATAGTTCTATTTGTAAGATCATTATCGTTAATTAAACAAGGGTAGCCCTTCCTTATATCGAAATTAATATCTATATCCCCCTCTAGTAAATTATTAGTAGTTTCGCGCATTATCTCATGCGCGCGTGCTCTAAAAGATTCATCCATCGCACGAAAAGTACCTTTTAATTTTACAGAATTAGGGATGATATTAGTAGATCCTAAAGCTTCAACAAAACCAATTGCAAACACACATTTATAATCTTGCTGATCCTTAAAATAAGAATCTAATTGGCTAATTAAATTCATTGCAACTAAGATAGGATTAGTATAATCTTCTGGTAATGCAGCATGCCCTCCTTTTCCTTTAATTGTAATATGTAATTCATCTGTTGAAGCCATATATTTTCCTCTACAAAAACCAACTTTACCTACCTCTAAATCTGGAAATACATGTTGAGCAATAATTCTTTGAACTTTTGGATTTTCTAAAACTCCTTCTTCTATCATTTGTTTCGCTCCTCCTGGAAGCATCTCTTCAGCTGGCTGAAAAATAAACTTTATAGTTCCTTTCCAATAGTCTTTAAGATTATTCAAAATTCTAATAGCTCCAAGTAAAGAAGCAGTATGAGCATCATGCCCACAAGCATGCATAACTCCTTTATTAATAGATCGATAAGAAACCTCATTCTTTTCTTCTATTGGTAATGCATCAAAATCTGCTCGCAAAGCAATTATAGAAGTAAGAGGATCCTTCCCTTCTAGATTAACTACAATACCATTATTTGCAATACCTTCAAAAAAAGGTATCTCCCATTGATTTAATACATCCTTTATGTATTTAGATGTTTCAGTCTCATAAAAAGAAAGCTCTGGATGTTTATGTAAATGCCTCCTGATCTTAACAATTTCTGTAAAATAGAGATCTGATAATTCTTTGATCTTTGATATCATTTACTAAAAATTAATTTAAGAGCTCCTAACAACATCACAACACCAAAAATACGTCTAAGGACTTCAGGCCTTAAGTTAACAGCATATTTAGAGCCAAAATAACCGCTAATCACAAAAGCAGTTGCAATAATAAAAGCGTATTCCCATTTAACAAATCCTTCACGATGATAATTAATAGCTGCTAGAATGCCTATAGGAGGCAACATTACAGCTAAAGATGTTCCTTGCGCCTCATGTTGTGAAAGCCCCAATAAAAGAATCATTAATGGAATCATAATAATTCCTCCTCCTAAACCAACTACACCAGCTAATAAACCAGCAAGTATGCCAATAACAATAAGAATTATGCAAGTTGAAATACTCATAAATAGTTCTACAAATATAAAGAACTTATATCTTTGCTAACTAATAAAAGGAAATTACATATGAACATTCAGAAATTTACTTTTAATCCCTTTCAGGAAAACACTTATGTAATATATCATAAGAATAAATGTATTATCATTGATCCTGGATGCTACACTATAGAAGAAGAAGAGATACTACAAGGTTTTATTGAAAAAAATACACTAGAACCTATAAAAATATTAAACACACATGCACATATTGATCATATATTAGGCAATCAATTTGTTGCTGAAAAATGGAATATAGATATCTTCATGCATAAATATGACATGCCTATTCTAGAGAATGCAAGAAAGACAGCAGAAATGTATGGTCTTACTCAATATAAGACATCACCATTACCAAAATATTTTCTAGATGAACAAGACATCATTGATTTTGCAGGAACTAAACTTAATATCTTTTTTACTCCTGGCCACTCTCCTGGACATATTTGTTTTTACAACAAGTCATCTAATATTCTTATATCTGGAGATGTAATATTTAAAAATAGTATTGGAAGAACAGACCTTCCAGGGGGGGACTATACTACATTAATGAACAGCATTACTTCCAAAATATTATGTCTACCAGAAACAACGAGTATTTTTTGTGGACATGGAGATGTAACTAATATAGCAGATGAAAAAAAATACAACCCATTCTTACAATAGTTAAAATTCTCTTATAATTTCCATTAACGTACGGAAGGCAACAGCTTTATCTCCAAATTTCTCAATATGTTTATTTTGTAATTCAGCAGCAAATTTTACCTGATATTTATGTAAATCTTTCATATCTAAACAAGTATAGGCAACAGCAAAAGTATCCTCTAAATCATTACTTTTAATAACACGCTTAAGTTGTGCATTAACAAATAAACCTAAAGACATTATTTCGGGAATATGTTCTTCTTGCATCCATAATAACCATTCAGATTTTATACTCTCTTCAACGGTAACAGTAACATTATAAATTATCATTATTGTAAGTTTAAATTATCTCCTCTTAATTCTCTGAAACGCTTACGAGCCTCTGCAGTAAAAACACTCCCACTTTTTTCTAATAGAATTTTTTCATAAAGCTGCATAGCTTTACTTGTTTCTTTTAATTTATCTTCATAAATTCTAGCTTGCTTATAAATAGCATCGTCAGCAAGTATATCATAATCCCATTCATCAATAATCTTTTGATACATAGCTAAACTGCTTTCAATATTTCCTGAATTTAAATAAATCTCAGCCTTTCTCATATAAATCTCATCTGAAAGTGAATGTCCTTCAAAAAGAGTTAAAATAGAATCATATTTAACAATTGCTACATTGTAACGTTTCTGATAATTTAATAAATCTGCCTCAGCAAACATCTTCATAGCAACCTCTGAGGTATCTAAATTATAATTATCTGCAATCAACAAAGACAAATCTAAAGCATCATTAGCTATTAACTTTGAAGTAGAAGCTTTCAAAACATTTAATTGTGCCTGAGCCCACTGAAAATCTCCTTGATAATAGGCAACCTTTGCTCTTCTTAATTTAGCATCATGCCCAATGGGACTTTCTTTAAAATCTTTTTCAACTTGAGTATAATACAATAACGACTCCCAAATGTTCCCAGAAAGCAACATAACATCTGCATATTCTAATTTACATTCTGCTAGATCTCTCATTGAGATTCCAGGAATAAAAATTGTTTCTTTAAGTGTATTCTTTGCAGCTACTAAATCATGTAAATAAAATGCTTGAAAATGCGCATAATTAGAAAGTAATAAGACTGTCTCTCTATTTTTTCCAACTTCTTCTATAACATTCTTATAGATATTATCTATTAAAGTTATATCATTATTCTGTTCCTTAAACATATTAGTAAGCGCATATAGCTTATTAATATTTGCATTAATAAACAAAAAATTATTTCTACCTTTCTGTAATACATAATCATACGCCTCAATAGCTAATTTATAATACTGATTATCAAGGAATGAATCCCCTAAGTCATAAACATTTTCTCCGTCTCCATCTATACGTCTATCAAGAGCCTTAGCTTGTCGTAATGCCATTTCATATTGGGCATTTTGCATAAATAACCATATTAGCATCTCAGAAAAATCAGTTCTATTATCTTCCTTTCTAACATAAGGCAATAATAACCTTTTAACTAATTGATAATTCTCGTCACTTTTTATACCATCATTATTTATAAATCTTTGAACCTTTGAAATAATGAAATCCTTTTGATCTGGCTGTGTAAATAAAACATTTAAATATTCCTTAATCATTAAATCTGTCTTCTCTAAATTAGAGTATAGTTGCGCTTTATATAAGCCAAAATTCAATTTAGCATTCTCCTTTTCAGCAAAAAGATAAACTTCCAAAGCAAATTCATACATAGTATGCTTATTAAAAGTATTAGCCAAATTTATAGCCTGATTTCGGCTTCCATTTAACTTTTGAATAACCTTTCTAAATAAGTCATCTACTTTCTTTGTTCCTCCTCTTGATTGTGCAACAACAACATCAATCTGATAATTTAAACTTTTTGGATACTTATAAGCTACTTTTTTTGCTAATTGCTCTGCAGCTCTGTATTCATTAGTCTTTAATAATGAAAAATAATAAGGGGTATAATATGCTATTTTAAATTTTTCTTGATCTAATTCTTTATAAATTTCAATAGCTTTTTTATACTTTCCATTTATATAGTACTGATATGCTAATTGTTGTGTATTCTGCTGTCCAATAATAAATAAAGGAAAAAGGGAAAAAAATAAAAATAAACGCATTATTTTATGATATCAAATCCTGTATATGAATGTAAAACCTTAGGAATATTTATCCCTCCTAATATTTGATTGTTTTCTATAATTGCGGCAAATATTCTTGGTAAAGCTAAAGCGCTTCCATTTAAAGTATGGCAAAGATTAGTATCCCCATTTGCATCTTTATATCTTAATTTTAAACGATTAGCTTGATAGCTTTCAAAATTTGAAACTGAACTAACTTCTAGCCATCTCTTTTGTGAAGCAGAGTACACCTCAAAATCAAAAGTCAATGCAGATGATTCACTTAAATCTCCTCCACATAATTGAACGATCTTGTAAGGAAGTTCCAATTCATCTAATAATTCTGATACATGTTTCACCATATTATCAAGTATTTGATATGATTCTTCAGGATGAACAATCTGAACTATCTCAACTTTATCAAATTGATGTAAACGATTAAGACCTCGAACCTCCTTACCATATGATCCTGCCTCACGTCTAAAACAAGGTGTATATGCTGTACATTTTATTGGTAATTTTTTTACTATCATATTACGAAAAAAATTGGTGACAGGCACTTCTGCAGTAGGAATCAAATATAAATCTGAATCTCCCGGTATTTTATATAACTCATCCTCAAATTTAGGTAATTGTCCTGTTCCAAAACCTGATTCTTTATTAACAACATGAGGAGGTAAGTATTCAGTGTAACCAGCTTCTAAATTCTTATCAATAAAATAATTAATTAATGCTCTCTGTAGTTTTGCTCCCTGACCAACATATACTGGAAAACCTGACCCTGTAATCTTAGTTCCTAAATCAAAATCTACTAATTTATACTCATCAAGTAATTCCCAATGAGGTTTTGCGTCTTCAATAAGATCAGGGATAAAACCAGATTCTTTTATAATAATATTGTCCTTATCTGTTACCCCAGAAGGAACAGAATGATGAGGAACATTTGGTATTTGAATTAAAATCTCTTGAATTTCATTTTCTAAATTATGTTGTTGAGTCTGTAGTAATTTTGCGTCTTCTTTAATAATTATAGACTCTTTTTTTAAAATATCTGCATCCTTTACATTTCCTGATTTATATAATTCACCAATTTCCTTTGCTAATTGATTGCCTTTTGCTAATAAATCATCTACTTTATGCTGAGTTAACTTTCTCTCATCATCTTTAGCAATAAGAGTATCAAGTAATACACCAGCATCAAACCCCTTAACTTTTAATAAAGAAATATACCTTTCTTTATTCTTTCTAATATTAACAATGTGTAACATATTACTCTCTATTTATATTTCAAAAACAAATGTAAATAAAAAAAACTCTTAACTAATCAAGAGTTTTTTCTAAATCACATATTTTAATCTCCTTAATTTATTGTCTCAACTGAAACGTAAGATTTATTATTCTTTTTCTTAGTGAATTTAACTATTCCATTAGTTAATGCAAATAAAGTGTGGTCTTTACCAACACCTACATTATTTCCGGCATTATGAACTGTACCTCTTTGACGTACAATAATATTTCCCGCAGTAATATTCTGCCCTCCGAATATCTTTACTCCTAATCTCTTACTATGCGATTCTCTACCATTTTTACTACTACCTGCTCCTTTCTTATGTGCCATTTATTTAAGTTTTAATACTAACTAGTCTTTCTTTTCAGTCTTCTTAGTTTTTGTTTTTTTTGCCACAACACTCTTCTTATCTGCATCTTTCTTCTCAGATACTTTCTTTTTTGAGGATGAAGATTTTGTCTTAATATCTTGTATTTCTAATTTAGTAAGAAATTGTCTATGTCCATTTTTAACCTTATACCCTTTTCTTCTTTTTTTCTTAAATACAATAACTTTATCACCTTTTAAATGTTCTATAACTTTTGCTGTTACTTCCACTCCTTTTAAATCAGGAGAACCAATATTCACCTTACCTGAATCGTCAGTTAAAAGAACTTTATCAAGTGCAATCTTTGAACCTTCCTTTGCTTGTAACCTATGTACAAATACCTGTTGATTCTTCTCAACCTTGAATTGCTGTCCTGCTATCTCAACTATTGCATACATAATAACTTTTTTTTAAAAGTGGTCTGCAAAATTAAAAAATCTGATTAAAATAGAGTAAAAAATTATATTTTTTTTCAATAGAACCTCAAAGACATATTTAACGTAAAAAAATCTTATTTAATTATATTTGCAGAATCTAATTAAATATCCTAAATAAATTAAAATATGAAACACATACTACTCGTATTAACAAGCCTATTAACATTTGTAATGTTTGGTCAAGAAAAATGTGGTACAGAAGAATACACATACCTTATAGAAGAAAAATATTCAGAGTATAAAGAAGCAAGAGAAAAAGTAAATCTAGAAACCATTAAATGGATTCAAGCAAATAATATTGAAAATCAAAAAACAATTATTACAATACCTGTAGTTGTTCATGTTGTATGGAATACAAATTCAGAAAATATTTCTGATGCACAGATTTTTTCACAAATAGATGTCTTAAATGAAGATTTTAGAAGAACAAATAGCGATGCTAATAATACTCCCTCACACTTTCAAAGTGTTGCCGCAGATTCTGAAATAGAATTTTGTCTAGCAAGTATAGATCCAAATGGAACAGCAACAACTGGCATTACCAGAACTCAAACTTCTGTAACATCTTTTTCTATTAGTAATGATGCTATGAAATCTAGTTCAAGTGGAGGAATTGATCCATGGCCTCAAGATGACTATCTAAATATATGGGTCTGTGATCTAGGAGGAGGCCTATTAGGATATGCTACCCCTCCTTCAAGCTGGCCAAATCCAGGTGATGGCGTTGTAATTGGATATCGATACTTTGGCACAACCGGTGTAGTACAAGCGCCATATAATAAAGGAAGAACAGCTACGCATGAAGTTGGTCATTGGTTAAACTTAGATCACGTATGGGGAGACTCAAATTGTGGTAATGACAATTGCAATGACACACCAACACAACAAAGTGCAAATTATGGATGTCCTAATGGAATATCAACTTCAAACTGTAGTGGAAATGGATCTTATGGAGACATGTACATGAACTACATGGACTATACGAATGATGCCTGCATGAATCTTTTTACTCAAGATCAAAAAAGTAGAATGATTTCTGCAATTAATCAATATAGATCTAATTTATTAAACCATAACTTATGCAGTGGAACTCCTCCTGCTGCATCTTGGAACTGTGTAAACGGAAACTGTGTCGACCCAGGGACAGGTAATGGAACTTACTCAAGTTACAATGCTTGTATTAACTCATGTAACTGTATTGGAATCTCTACTCCTATATATGAAGATTTCCAAAATGGTAACCTTGCTGTAAATTGGAGTATTGAAAATAATGATAACAGCGACACTTGGGAAGTAACAAATACTGCTGGATACAACAGCTCTTCATCCATATATATAAATAATGCTGATTATGCCGCAAATGGTGAGTATGATGATCTTATTTTACCAACATTAGATTTTTCATCCCTTTCAAATGTAAATTTAACATTTGACTACGCCTATTCATTATGGACGAATCCAAATGCTTCCCAAATATGGTCAGATACATTAATAATATTTGTTTCAGAAGATTGTGGAGCTACATGGCAGAATGTATGGGAAGAGGCAGGCACCAATTTAGTAACAACAACACCTGTATATAATGCATTCAGCTGGACCCCTAACTCAAATAATGACTGGTCCTCTGCATCAGTAAATCTAAATAATTATCTAAATCAAGATGATATTGTAATTAAATTTAGAAATGTAAATCAATATGAAAATAATTTATACTTAGACAATATTAATGTAACAAGTAGTCTACCTTCTCAAAGTTGGGATTGTGATGGAGGAACTTGTTATGATCCAGGGACAGGAAATGGACAGTATAATAGTTTAGCATCCTGTCTAAGTAATTGCATTACAAATAATATCAATGAAATAGGGCAAGAAAAAATTATCTTCCCTAATCCTGCAAAAGATTACCTTAATGTAAATATTTTAGGGGAAAAAGAAATCTATACTCTTCTAGGTAAAAAGATTTTTTCAACTAGAAATCATAAAGTGAATATTAAGAATCTAGCAAAAGGTATATATATTATAAAAGTAAATAACCAGACAATGAGATTTGCAAAAGAATAATAAATGGTCTACATGCGAAGCTTATTGACAATTCTTCTACTTAGTATTAGCTTATGTAGTAATGCTCAGCATAGATGCGGAACATCTATATATACCGAACAACTTTCAGCTAAATACGAAGACTATTCAAAAGCAAGATCAAAAGTCAATAAAGAAACAGAGGATTGGATTAAAAAAAATTATCACGATCAAATAAAAACAATTATCAAAATACCTGTTGTAGTACATGTAGTATGGAACACAAATACAGAAAACATCTCTGACGCACAGATTTTTTCTCAAATTGATATCCTAAATAAAGATTATAGAAGACAAAATATAGATACCATAAATACTCCAAATGTCTGGAAAAACATTGCTGCAGATTGTGAAATAGAATTTTGCTTAGCAAATACAGATCCAAATGGAAACACCACAACAGGTATTAATAGAGTCCAAACTAATATATCTTCTTTTTCTATGAGTGGTAATCCTGTTATGTCCAGTTCTTCTGGAGGCGCAGATCCTTGGGATCAAGACAGTTATCTTAATATCTGGGTGTGTGATTTAGGAAGTGGACTATTAGGATACGCAAGTCCTCCATCAAGTTGGCCTAACCCAAATGATGGAGTTGTTATTGGATACCGATACTTTGGAAATACAGGCACTGCTCAACCTCCATACCACAAAGGAAGAACAGCAACACATGAAATAGGACACTGGTTAAACTTAGAACATGTATGGGGAGCCTGGGGAAGCTGTGGTAATGATCAAGTATCTGATACTCCAATACAAGAAACGGAGAACTATTCATGCCCTTCTTTTCCATCAACTTCAATTTGCTCAGGACAAAGTAATACACCAAATGGAGATATGTTTATGAACTACATGGATTACACTAATGATGCTTGTATGAATTTATTTACAGAAGGACAAAAATCAAGAATGATAGCTGCTATTAATCAATATAGACCTAATTTATTAAGCCATTCTTTGTGTCAAGGAGGAGTTTCTGCAATTAATAAAGATATTACTTCAAGTAAAAAAATAGTTAAAATAATTGATGTCTTAGGAAGAGAAACACAAGAAAAAAAAAATATTCCTATATTTTATATATATGAAAATGGGAATGTAGAAAGAAAAATTATTATTGATTAAATGGCTCTTTATTAACTAAATAGACTCCAAGTAATATCATACAAACACCTATCATATACTCAATTAATATTTTCTCTCCATCAATTAATCCCCAAAATATTGCAACTATTGGAATTAAATAAGTGACAGATGCCGCAAAAATAGATGAAGATCTTTTTAATAGATAATTAAACAATATTATAGCAATAGAAGTGCCTATAATAGCTAAAATAATTACATATATCAAAGCCTCAAAACCTACATCTGTCGTTGCTAAAGAAAGAAATTCTGTACCCAAAAGATAAGGAATCATAGGAGGGCCACAAAATAAAAAAGCTAATGCAGAAATATGAATAGCATCTAAATCAAATAAATAATATTTAATTACATTAATACTAACCGCATAAAAAAAGGTAGCCAAAATCACATAAAATATATTAAAACTAATTATAGTCTGTAAGCTAAAATCTCCAAAAGCAAGTAATATGACTCCTGACAGTCCAACTATTAATCCTAAAATATTTAATTGACTAACCCTATAATTAAAAAATAGAATAACTATTAATAATGTAAAAAAGGGTGTAAAAGAATTTAACATTCCTGTAAGGCTACTTTCTAATACGGTTTGAGCCTTAGTAAATAAAAATGCCGGAAACATATTCCCAAATATTCCAACAATAAATACTGGAATCCAATGTCTCTTTTTAATTTCTTTTATTGCAAAAAATATAAAAGGTGATAATGAAATAAAAGCGATTAATAACCTCAAAGCTGCAACTTCAGTATATGAATAGACTTCTAATCCTTTCTTCATAAGAATAAAAGAGCTTCCCCATATTATTGCAAGAAATACAAGTAAAATATAATTAGAAACTGTTTTTCTCATAATTATAAAATCAAAACAAAAATAAGAACATATCTTTGCCTTCAATGAACAAGAAACAGAAAAATATACTTACACTATGGCTACTCTTAGGCATGTTAACTGTGGCTATCATAGTACTTGTTGGGGGCATTACGCGTTTAACAAATTCTGGGCTTTCCATGGTAGAATGGAATTTGATATCAGGATCAATTCCACCAATGAATGAAAATGAATGGGAAATAGCTTTTGACAAGTATAAGCAATTCCCTGAATATAAAAAGATAAATCAAGATATGCTTTTAGAAGAATTTAAAATTATCTACTTCTGGGAATACTTACACAGAATATTAGGAAGGATACTGGGAATTATTTTTATAATCCCTTTTCTATTTTTTATAATAAAGAGATGGCTTACACCAAAGCAAATAAAAAAACTACTATTACTGCTAATCCTAGGAGGGGTACAGGCTTTCCTAGGCTGGTTTATGGTCAAAAGTGGGCTAATAGATGTTCCTGCTGTTAGTCATTATCGTTTAGCAAGTCATCTAATTGTAGCCTTTTGCATAATCTCATATATTTATTGGCTTATTCTTGATACTAATAACACAATATTGAAATCAAATAAAAATATAAATAAATGGAGTAAATTTCTGATATTGATATTACTAATCCAAATAGTATCAGGGGCATTTGTAGCAGGACTCAAAGCAGGCTACCTAGTAGATCCTGAAAATAATCTCTTAGAGAAACTTTTTGGCTATAATAGTCTCAGCCAAATCAATTTTCTTAATAACGGCTACGACTTACAAGCTTTCCATCGTCTATTTGCTTGGACAGTCTTCTGCATAGCAATTATTATTTATTCCAAAACAAGAAGAACTAATTTATCAAAAATTGGAACCATAATATTAATAATTACCTTAATACAAATGTCTTTAGGTATAGCTACCTTGTTATTACAAGTGCCTATTAATACTGCAGTTGCTCATCAGTTTACAGCAATGATTCTACTTTTAAGCATAGTTCACATTACTTATGTTTCCAGTGAAACGTCTCAATCAGATGCTTAACATCTTCTTTTAAAAAATTATTAAGAGGCAAAATAGAATCACAAACCTCTGTATTAAAATATAATGCTCCTCTAAAGAAATGATTTATACTGTCAGTTAAGAAAAACTGTACCGAAGTAGCTGTAACTCCTTTATAATCATAAAGTAATCCATATACTTTTAATGAATCATTAATATATAACTGTTCACTTATAGCGTCTGCAACTATATTATGTTTATATGCCAAATCCCTAGACTGCTCTGTATTCTCATATAAATTATCATTAATATCCAAATATGTAATATGTAACTTAGCAGCTTGATAAGGAAATTCAAGGTCAAAAAGGCATTCATTTGTTTTCTTAACTAAAACAGAATAAATAGGAGCTTCAAAAGAGAAAGGACAATCTGATTTAATAAGCTGGTATTCTTTCTTCGGTAAATCTAATTTAAATAATCCTCTTGGTTTAGGTGCATAATTATCAGAGCAAGAAATTATAATTAATATAGCAAAAAGATAAATTCTACTTTTCATCAATAGTAACTTTTAATCTTTTTATCCTTTTATTATCAGCTGATTCAACAATCATATTGTAGGGAGGGATTTTACATTCTTCTCCTATTTTTAAAATACGTCCTTCTACTTCAACTATTAACCCTGCTAAAGAATCTGCTTCTCCCTTGATTTGATCAAAATAATTACTCTCTCCATTAATAATCTTTAGAAAATCAATTAATGAAATTTTACCCTCGAAAACATAATTAAAGTCATCTAATTTTGAGTAAATATTTTCATCTGAATCAAACTCATCATTAATTTCTCCAACAATTTCTTCTAAAACATCCTCAAGAGTAACAATTCCTGACATACCTCCATATTCATCTACAACAATTGCTATATGATTTTTCTTAACCTGAAATTCCTTTAATAAGGAATTAATCATTTTCGTCTCTGGCACATAATATGCTGAGCGACATAAACTAATCCAATTAAAATTATTAGTTTCATTTAAATAAGGAATCAAATCTTTAATATAGAGTATACCTATAATATTATCAAGCTGGTCTTTATAGATAGGAATCCGAGAAAATCCTGACTGAACAATCTTATGAATAACATCACTAAGTGGCGTATCATCTTTAATAGCTAAAACATCTACTCGGGATCTCATAATTTCTTTCACATCAGTGTCTCCAAACTCAACAATAGAACGCAATATCTTTCTTTCTTGCTCCTTGCTTTCTTGTTCTGTTAAGTCTAGAGCCTTAGAAAGATCCTCTATTGAAACTTCTTTTTTTCGCTGTGCAAGTCGCTTGTCAATAAAATTAGTTGTAGATACTAACATATAACTTAAAGGATAAAATATCTTGTGAAGGATTTTTAAAGGAACTGCCATCATTAAAGAAAATCTCTTCGCATTGTTATTTGCGTAAACTTTTGGTGTAATTTCACCAAAAAGAACTAATAATGAGGTAATAATAATAACTTCAAAAATAAATTCAAGATTTGAACCTTCAGGAAAGGTAATTGCAATAGAAGTTAAATAAGCAAACAAAATAACTATTGAAACATTGATAAAATTATTAGCAATAAGTATAGTAGCTAAAAGTTTATTAGGCTCTTTTAATAAATCTAACACTTTTAAATGTGACTGATTCTTTTTAATCTCTTCAATATCCACTGATGTTAAAGAAAAGAAAGCAACTTCAGCACCTGATATAAAGGCTGATAAAACAATTAAAATTAAAACGATACAAAAAGAAACTAAAACCTCAGAACTAAAGAAGTTAATTTCTAATCCAGAAAAAACTGATAATAATAAATCGGGGACTGCTTCCAAGCTAAATTTCTATTTTAATTAGAATGGTAAATCATCAGCAGAATCATTTTCAGATGTATTACCCTCAGAGGATTGAGTATTGATTGGCTCTTTATCAGTATCTACTTGTGGTTTTCCTCCTAACATAGTCATATTGTCAGCTAAAATCTCCGTTGTATAACGAGTATTTCCTTCTTTATCTTCCCATTTTCTTGTTTTTATCTTACCTTCAATATAAACACTTGACCCCTTTTTAAGCCACTTTTCAGCTACTTCTGCAAGGCCTCTCCATAAAACAATATTATGCCATTCTGTTTGACTAACCCTTTCTCCTTCTTTATTTTTATAGTTTTCTGTAGTTGCTAAAGAAAAATTAGCAACCGCTACTCCACTATCTAAATATCTCACCTCAGGATCTTTTCCTAAGTTCCCTACCAATATCACTTTATTTACTCCAGACATAAATTTAATGTTAAAATTAGACGCTCAACAAATATACAAAAATTCTAATTTTTATTTGTTATAATAGTATTTATATATCTCTGCATTAATCTTGAAACAGGATACATGAAAAGATCTTCTTTAGAAACCTGTAAAAATCCCTTGTTAAAATCTGTCTCCATGTATATCCTCCAAAACTTAGCATATATTTTCTGATGTGAGAGAAGATGGGTAAAAGTAGATGAAATTTCTTCTACTATAGGATGAGTCCCTGAGAACAATTCTTTCCAAGTACTACTTAACAATATCTCTTGATCTGGAATATTTCTTTCAAATTCAATAAAAGGAAATTCATACAGTCCTTTCCATATACCGTCATTTCTCTTTCTAATACATATTCCATTCTTTGTGTGAATCATTAAAAAATTTAAATACCTCTCTTTTACTTTTTTATTTCTTGATCGAATAGGTAAATTTTTAACTCTACCTGTGTTATATGCGGCACAAAATTCCTGCAAAACACAAGCAGAGCAATTTGGAGATTTTGGAACACATTGAAGAGCGCCAAACTCCATAATTGCTTGATTATATATAGCAGGAGTATCTTGAGGCAATAATTCCTGAGCAAGATTCTGAAATCTTTTTTTTCCCTCTGTTGTGTCAAAACCAATGTCAATTCCAAAAAATCTACTTAATACACGTATAACATTTCCATCAACCACAGCATAAGGCAATCCAAATGCAAATGAGCAAATCGCTGCAGCAGTATAAACTCCAACTCCTTTTAAACTTAATACTTGATCATATTGACTAGGAAATATTCCGTTATATTTATTTAAAATTTCCTTTGCTGTAAAATGAAGATTGCGAGCTCTAGAATAATATCCCAAACCTTGCCATATTCTTAAAACTTCATCCTCTTTAGCTAAAGCAAGATCCTTAATATTAGGAAATTTTTCTATAAAATTTAAATAATAACCCGTTCCTTGAATAACTCTCGTCTGTTGTAATATAACTTCAGACAACCAAATATAATATGGATTGTTAATATTTCTCCATGGTAAATCTCTTTTATTAACTTTATACCAATCTATTATTTTATTCTGAAAATCCATAAAAAACAAAAACTAGAATTCTAAAAAACATAAAACAAGAAGAATATAGTTCATTTTTTAATATCTTTGCAGCCTCAAAATTAATTAAGAATTTAAGATAAGACAATTAAAGATATGACAAAAGCAGAACTTGTTAGTAAAATCTCTTCAAAGACAGGAGTTGAAAAATTAACTGCATTAACGGTGGTTGAATCTATGATGAATGAAATAAAAAACTCAATATCAACAAATGAATCTGTATTCCTAAGAGGATTTGGGACTTTTAAAGCAAAAAAACGAGCAGAAAAAACTGGGAGAAATATTAAAAAAAATACAACTATTATTATACCAGAACATCATATACCTGCCTTTAAACCTGCAAAAGTTTTTGTTGAAGAAGTAAAAAATAATGTTAAATAAACTTTTATAAAATAAAGTTAGAAAAAAGAATTTATGTCAGGAGCTAAGAAAAAGAAAAGACTAAAAATTGCCACTCATAAAAGGAAAAAACGTTCAAGGAAAAATAGACATAAGAATAAATAAAATATCTATATAGTCTATAATTAAACTAACCTTGCCATGAAATACGATCTAATTATCGATTCAAGGCCTTCTGAAGTAGCAATTGCTCTTTTACGTGATGGACTTCTTATAGAACTTCATAAAGAAAAGCACAATAATAATTTTTCAGTTGGTGATATTTACCTAGGAAAAGTACGTAAAACTGCTCCTGGATTAAATGCTGCGTTTGTCAATATCGGTCATGAAAAAGATGGGTTCTTACATTATCTTGACTTAGGACAGCAATTTGATTCATTTAAAAAATTTGCAAGAAAATCAATTGATCAAAAATTAAATACAGCTTCTTTAAAAAACTTTAAAAAAGAAAAGAATATTATCAAAGAAGGCAAAGTTAATGATGTGTTAAAAGGAGGAGATCTTATTCTGACGCAAATTTCAAAAGAAGCGATCTCAACTAAAGGCCCTAGATTAACAAGTGAAATATCGTTAGCAGGGAGATATATGGTACTTATTCCTTTCTCTGACAAAGTCTCGATATCTCAGAAGATTGCGAAGAAAGAAGAAAAAACAAGATTACAAAAACTTATACGAAGTATAAAACCTCATGGTTTCGGTGTTATTATACGTACTATTGCCGAAGGAAAAAAGGTGGCCGAACTTGATAAAGATCTAAAAAACCTTTACAAAAAATGGCAAGTAATAAGTAAAAAATTAAAAGGAGCTAAAAGAGGAGATAAGATTTTAGGAGAACTTAATAGATCAACAACTATATTAAGAGACTTGCTAAGTGAAAAATTTAACACTATTCATGTCAATAACACTGAACTACAGCAAGAATTAAAAGATTATCTATCTAGAATATCTCCAGAACAAGAAAAGATTGTTAAACTACATAAAAAAGAGACTGAAATATTTCAAGAATTTAATGTAACCAAACAAATAAAAAGCTCTTTTGGAAAAAATGTAAGCATGAAAAAAGGCACTTATCTAGTAATTGAACATACAGAAGCTTTACATGTTATTGATGTTAATAGCGGAAAAAAATTAGACGCCAAAAAAGATCAAGAAGCAAATGCCTTAGCTGTAAATATTGAAGCGGCTAATGAAGTGGCAAGACAATTAAGATTAAGAGATATGGGGGGGATTATTATTGTTGATTTTATAGATATGAAGTTAGAGAAAAATCGAAAAATACTTACTGAGAAGATGAAAGAAGCTATGAGTATTGACAAGGCAAAACATTATGTGCTCCCTCCTACTAGATTTGGATTAGTACAAATAACAAGACAAAGAGTGCGTCCTGAAATGAACATTGATACTCAAGAGAACTGTCCAATGTGTAATGGAAAAGGGAAAATAGAATCAAGTTTAATATTAATTGAGCAGATTGAGAATAAAATACAAAGTTTAACTGAAACAATAAAAGGTGATATACATATCGCTACACATCCTTTTGTAGCAAGCTATATAAACAAGAGAAAAGGCTGGTTTGCTCGCTCCATCTGCGGAGAATGGGAAAAGAAATTTAATCGGAATGTTAAAATATCTGATGATGAAAGACTTCATCTTTTACAATATTCTGTAATAAAATAATTATCCTCTTTCTGAAGAAAGTATCCTTTTATACCATAATAGCAGAACTATCATAGCAAGGAGAATTAAAGCAGAGCCTATAAAATAAGCATATCTAATATTATCATCTGAATGGAAAAACTGAAGAGCAAACATACCTATTAAGATCATTCGTATCATAATATTCAATGAATTAAAAACAGAATTTGTTCTTCCTATTAAATTATTTGGCACATGATTAAAAATATAAGTAGTTCTTAATATTCTAACACCTGCATTTGTCACGCCTAAAATCAAGCTTCCTATAAAAAAGACCCATAGTATTTTATAAATAGCCATTAAAAAAAATGCAAGTGACACTGTAAACATTAATATAATGACAGAGGAAACTGTACTTAAATTTTTAAATATTCTTAATATTAATACTCCAGAGAATATTGCTCCTATCGAATAATATATCTCAGAAGAGGCATAAACATCTGCCCCCATATTTAAGAAATTATTAACATATGAAGGTAAGACAACATGGATTTGAACTAAAGTAAATGCAAACAACATATATGATGCTACACCAAAAACAAAAATAATAGGCTTCTTATATAAATAATTGAATCCTTGTTTAAAACGAGAAATCAAACTACCAACATCTATCTTCTCTTTTGCGACAGAATCATATTTCATAAAAATAAAAAATAAAATAACTAAGAAATAAGTAAAAGCATCGAGTAAAAAAACCTCATAGATAGCCCAGGCTTCAATAGTAAATGGAAGTGTGAAATTAATACCCGCTATTTGCAAGTCACCATCAACCGTACCTGTTAATAAGATAGCAGCAAAAGCACCAGCTAATACAGAAGTTACTTGACCTTGAATCTCAATATAAGAGTTTAACTTTCCGTAATTCTCTTTTTTAGTAATCTCTTGACCAAAGGCATATAAATTAGGATAATGAACATTGTAATTAAAAATAGTAATTGCAAAAACTAAAACTACAAAAATATCAGAAAGATATCCTGTATGCCAACCGTACAACCCAATGCCACCTATAAATAAACCACAAATAATATTAATTAATATAAATAATTTTTTTCTTGAATATCTATCAATTAAGGTTCCAGCATATAAACCCCAGAAAAGAATCAAAAAAGTAATAATTAAATATGCAGTTGCAAAAACTTCAGGTTTAGCTACAATCTTTACAAAATACCAAGGAATAGCAATCATGCTAATTCCCTGTGCTAAGCCAGAAATAATATTCGCTGCAAATAATAAAGTAATTGCTTGTTTATTTTTCACAATGACAAAAGTAGTATTTAATAAGAGAATTCTTACCTTTGAAAGGTATGAAGAAAAACATGCAATATATAACTCACTTTACTGAAAAGATGAAAAACTATTGCGCTCGTGAAGAACGAGCAAAATCAGATGTAATAAGAAAAATGGATCTTTTAGGATTAAGTAATGAAAATCAACAATATATTATAGATGTCCTTTTAAATGAAAATTATCTTAATGAAAAGCGTTTCAGTCAGTCTTTCTGTAGAGGAAAATTTAAAACAAAAAATTGGGGAAAAAGAAAAATTATCTATGCATTAAAAAAGAAATGTATTGCAGAAAATTATATTGAACAAGGAATACAATCTATCAGTGAAAAAGAATACCTGGAAGTTTTAGATAAATTATTTAATCAAAAAAAAAGAAAAACACTGGACACTAATATCTTTATAAGAAAGAAAAAAATTGCAAACTTCTTAATTCAAAGAGGATTTGAATCCTCTTTAGTATGGGAAAAAATGAAAGAATTACATAATTAATAATATGTTACAATGGCTATTGAAGAAAACATAAATAATCTAGAAAAAAGAAAAGAAAAACTTTATGAGGTTACTAAAAT
>MDSW01156049.1_pt1 | contig 25256 bp, 28 predicted proteins | sample 811171 | NCBI WGS metagenome assembly MDSW01 (sample SAMN05326641, study PRJNA326480) | marine metagenome | isolation source: seawater | place: Atlantic Ocean: North West | collected 2012 | reverse complement strand
ACGTACTAAATCATTAAGTGTTTTATCTGAACTATCAATTTTATTTTTATTTTCAAAAGCTTCGTTTATAGTTTTTTCAATTTTTTCTAAGTTCATTTATTTCCTTTAAAAAAGTTGTTAAATTAGTAGTTTTATAATTTATAAAATTTTCATTTGAATATTTTGCAGCCCACGGTTCATTATTTTTAATCCAAACAGTTTTCATACCTAATTCATGTGCTGGTTTCAAATTTCTTGCTATATCTTCTATAAATATACAATATTGTGGCTCAATTTTGTATTTATCAATCAATCTTTTGTATGTTTCGATAGCTGGTTTAGGGATAAAATCTGAGTCTACAATATCAAAAATTCCATCAAAAAGCGTATTAATTCCAATTCTTTTAGTGACATTCTCGGCATGTGCACGGGAGCCGTTGGTAAATATTATTTTTTTATCTTTTATTTTACTAAGCTCTAGCTCTAAGCCCTTGTCATTTTTGAGAAATTCTAAATCAATATCGTGAACAAAATCTAGAAATTCTTGCGCATCTATCTCATGATTTTTGATCATACCGTTTAAAGTCGTATTATATTCGTGGAAATAATTTTTCTGTATTTTCCTAGCTTCCTCAATGCTTACTTTTAGTTTTTTTGAAATATATTTAGACATCCGTTTATCAACCTGATCAAAAACTTTAGTATCACCTGAATAAAGTGTATTATCCAAGTCGAATAGCCAGTACTTTATATTTAAAAGATCTTTCATTTTCTTATTAAGGTACCAGCACCTTGATCCGAGAAAATTTCTTTTAATATAGCTCTAGGTTTTCTACCATCAAGAATAACAACACCTCTTACTCCGTTTTCAACAGCTTCAATACAATTTTTTATTTTAGGCAACATTCCACCCTGAACAATTTTTAGATTAACTAAATTTTCCATATCGTAAGGCTTTATTTCTGAAATTAAAGTTTTTCTATCATCATAAACACCCTCGACATTTGTCATTAACAAAAGCCTTCTAGATTTCAATTTTTTGGCAATAGCACTTGCTGCAGTATCACCATTAATATTATAAGTTTTTTTATCTTTATCTAAACCTAAAGGTGCCACAATAGGAATTTGTTTTTGGCTAATAATATTTTTTATTACTTCAATATTAATTTCTTTTGGTATCCCCACATAACCCAACTCAGGTTTATCAGGAATTACATTTATGACATTATTAATTTTAGTATTTATCGAAACAGCTTTCGAACCCTTTTTGTTTAAAGAATTTACGATATCATTATTAAATTCTATAAGAACCTTTTCTACAATATTTATTACATTATTATCCGTGACTCTAAGACCATTTATGAATTTACTTTGAATCTTTCCCTTTTTTAACTCCCTCTCTATTCTCGGACCACCTCCATGAACTACTACAATTGAAAGGCCCAATTTATTTAATATTGTTATGTCTTGTATAAAGCTATTAAATATATTTCTATCAATTAAAACATTTCCACCGTATTTAATAACTATTAAATCTTTTTTATATTTTTTTACGTATTTAGGAACATTGTTTACATCTGGCGCATCCTTTGGCCAAAACTTTTTTATTTCGTCTAAACTATTTTCTTCGGACATTTATTTAGTTTTGACTGTTGTCGATCTATAAATTACCCATTGCTGAGCTATTGTTAATATGTTGTTAATTGTCCAATAAACAACAAGACCCGATGGAAAAGGTGCCAATATAATTGTTAGAAATAGCGGAAAAAACATAAATATTTTTGCCTGAATAGGATCTGGAGGTGTCGGGTTTAGTTTCTGCTGCAAGTACATTGTTGCACCCATCATTATTGGCCATGCTCCAATAATTAAGAAAGATGGGGGATCCCATGGTATCAAACCAAAAAAATTAAATATAGAAGTTGGGTCTTGAGCAGATAAATCTTTAATCCAACCAAAAAAAGGTTGATGTCTCATTTCGAGAGAAATAAAGAGCATTTTATATATTGCAAAAAAGAAAGGTATTTGAATTAATATTGGAAGGCACCCAGATAATGGATTTACCTTTTCTCTTTTATATAGAGCCATCATTTCTTGCTGAAGTTTAACTTTATCTTCTTTATGCAGCTCTTTTAGTCTTAACAACTCCGGTTGCAATATTTTCATCTTTGCCATTGATCTAAATGAGTAATTTGCAAGAGGAAAAAATAATAATCTAACTGCCGCCGTTACTAAAACAATAGCTATTCCAAAGTTTTTTGTTAATTCAAATAAATAATTCATAATAAAAAATAGTGGCTTAGTGAAAAAGTAAAACCAACCCCAGTCTATAGTTAGGTCAAATTTATTTATATTTTCTGCCTCAGCATATCCATCGATTACTTTAACCTCTTTAGCTGCTATAAATACTTTTGACTCAGACGTTCCTGTCCCTGAAGGTTGAATAACAACAGGTTTGTTTTGAATATAGTTTGCTTTGAAACCATTTTTATATGCAAACTCACCTTTAAATGGTTGATTTTTTTCAGGTACTAATGCTGTTAACCAATATTTATCCGTGATACCCAGCCATCCTTCTCCGGCTGAGTATTCTTTTTTCTTCTCCCTAATGTCATCATAACCTTCTTCATGCAAGTCTTCATCAAAAACTCCTATGAAACCTTCGTGTAAAATATAAAAGTCTACTACTCCAGGATCTTGGTTTCTTGTTATTTGGGCGTAAGGATAAAGCTCCACTCTCTGGCTTGAATTATTTTGAACTTCTTGCGTTATTCTGAATAAAAACTTCTCATCTAATTCAATTTTCTTTCTAAAAATTAATCCTGATTTATTATTCCACTCGGCTACAACTGAATTTCCTACTGAAAGTTTATTATTTCCAACTATTTTCCATATTGAATTTTTTGTTGGAAGAGACGTATTAGTATTATTACTTGCTGCCCAACCAGTCTCTACGAAATATCCATTATTTGTTTCAGAGGGATTTAAATATTTTACTTTCTCATTGGAATTGACTTCTATGTTGTATTTTTTAAAAAGAATATCATCTATTAAAAATCCCTTAAGTGAAATTGAACCTTTGACATTTTCATTTTCAAAATTTACTCTATTCACAGATTTAATGGCATCGTCTCTTGATACATTCAAAACTTTTTCTTTTTCTATATTTACCTTTGGTACATCAGAATTATTATTATCAGTTTTTTGTAAATTTTTAGAAAGTTCTTGTTTTTTTTGCTCTTCAATTTGTGGAGTCTCAAAAATTACTGACCAACCAAACAAAACAGCAAAAGATAATGCTATAGCAAAAACTACGTTTCTAAGATCCATTTAATATTTCTTTCCTAAATTTTTCTTTTTTGGAACCAAATCCAAACCAGAGCTTCCTCCTAAAAATTTTATAGGATGACATTTTAATATTCTTTTAATAATCAAAGAAACACCTTTTGATAATCCGTGTGTTTCTAATGACTCAATAGCATACTCAGAGCACGACGGAAGAAATCTACAATTCTGACCAAAAAGGGGTGATACAAAATATTTATAAAACTTAATTAACTTGATCAATAAGAATTGTAAAATTTTCATAATTTTATCTTTTTTTAAATCCTATTTTTAATTGTTCATATAAAGTGTCATGTTTCTCTTTATATGATTTAACTTTTCCGAAAACTATATAAGTATAATTTATATTAATTGCACCATTTATTTTTAATAGTTTCATGACAATTGCCCTTAATTTTCTTTTTATTCTGTTCCTTTTAACAGCATTTCCAATTTTTTTTTTTTATAACAAAACTAATAAATAATTTATTTTTTTTTGAATTATCAATGAAGTTTTTTTTACAATATATTGAAAAAAAATCATTATTTATAATTCTATTTTTTAATACCAAAAGAAAATGCTCTTTCTTTTTCAAACTTTCAATTTTTATCATGAATATTTAAGTTGAGAGTCTCTTTCGACCTTTTGCTCTCCGTCTAGCAATAAGTTTTCTTCCTGATTTAGTTGCCATTCTTGATCTAAAACCATGTCTTCTTTTTCTAACTAATTTGCTGGGTTGATATGTTCTTTTCATAAGATTTATTTGGTCCTATTTAAAATTTTTTGATATTTATAGGTAATAACTTTGTATAAGTACAGTTAAAAATTAATATATGAATTTAAACTCTAGAAATTTAAAATTAATACTTGGTATAATTTATTTATCAATTCTTTTAATAGGTCTCTTTTTTTTATTTTCATATGTGGACATAAAAAGTCTGACGAACTATGAATTTATAAGATCAAATAGAGAACTAATACTTGAGTACAAAAATAATAATTTTGTATTGTTAACTATAAGCTTTTTTATTTTTTGTATAATCTGGGTATTGTTACTTGGTTTTGGAATGCCAATTTTATTATTTTCGGGTTTTGTTTTTGGCAAATGGTGGGGCACAATTATTATAATATTCTCAACTACTATAGGCGCTACATTATTATATCTTTTAGCAAGTCTATTTTTTAAAGATTTTATTCAGCAAAAATTAGCACCTAAATTTTTTAATTTGAAAGAAATTTTTAAAAAAAATGAATTGATTTATTTTACAATTTATAGATTTATTGGTGGAGGCGGAACTCCTTATGGAATACAAAATGTGCTTCCAGTACTTTTTGATATGAAAATAAAAAATTATATTTTAGGTACTTTTTTTGGAAGTCTGCCCGCAATGTTTGTAACAGTCTCATTGGGAAGTGGCATAGAACAAGTTATTAACAGAAATGAAGAATTAAGTTTTTTAACAGTTTTGGCCTCACCAGAAATTTATTTACCAGTTACTGGTTTTTTTATTATTTTATTTTTTGCTTTAATAATAAAAAGAAAATTTTTTAATCAATAGTATTTTTTTATGAAAAAAATTAATATGATACTTTGGTTTGTTTGGTTTATTTTGGTAATTTTATGGAATTATGGTTATCCAGATGCAAATCCATTTCAAGATGTATTAGTTGCAGTTTTACTTTCTATATTAAATTTAATATTGATTAGAATTATAAAAAAGAAATGAATGAAAATTTTTTTAAAACAGCACTTACACACCATAAAAACGGGAACTGGAATAAGGCCAGAGAGATTTATGAGCATCTTTTAAAATCTAATCCGAACAATTATGCTGTTCTACTAAATTATGGCCCATTACTATCTCAATTAAATGAAAATAAACTTGCAAAAAATGTTTTTGAAAAATGTTTAAAAATTTATCCTAAAGATCCTTTACTTTTGTATAACTATGGAAAGTTTTTTCATAATAGAAAAGTTTTTGATAAAGCAATTGAATTTTATGAAAAGTCTTTTGAAATTCAACCACAAAATAATCTTTCGATGTATAACATTGGAAATATTTATTCAGAAAAAAAAGAGTTCAAGAAATCAATAAAATATTTTGAGAAAACTATCGATAAAAACCCATCAAACTTTTTTGCTTACAATAATATAGGATTTTCATATAAGCAATTAGGAAATTATGAAAAAGCAGAATCTTTTTTTAAAAAATCAATTGAAAAAAAATCTGATTTTATTGAAGGCCATATAAACTACTCAACAACATTATTATCACAGAAGAAATTTGATCAAGGTTTTTCTGAATATGAATTTAGAAAAAAAAGCAAAATTTTTCCTGACTATATAAATTATAGGGAACTAAAAATAGAAACACCAATTTGGGAAGGACAGAATATTTCTGGAAAGACAATATTAATTTTTACTGAACAGGGTATAGGAGATATTTTTCAATTTTCAAGATATATTTATGAATTACATAATGTATTGAAAGCTAGAGTGATTTTAAGACTCAAGCATAATCTATTCCATTTTTATAATTTAAAAGGAATAAGAACAATCTCAGAAAATGAAAAAATTCCCAAACATGACTTTCATCAACATTTGATGAGCTTACCAGGAATTTTTTATAAAAAAAATAAATCATTTTTAAAGAACATAAATTTTATTAATTATGACAATCTTAAACTAAAAAAATGGCAGGATTTTTTTAAATCGTTTTCTGGTGTAAAAGTAGGTATTAATTCAGAAACCACCCTGAGGCCAGGAGCAACTGGATCTTTAGAAAGATACATTCCCATTGAACAATTTAAAGTTTTGACCGATATAAAAAATATTAATTTTTTTGTAATTGAGAGAGAATTTAATGAAGATAAGCTTAAGGTTATTAACAAAAATTCAAATGTAAATTATTTTAAAAATTTGGATAAATCTGTAAAACCATTTGAGGACACTGTTGGAATAATAAAAAATTTGGATTTGGTAATAACTGCAGATACCTCCATCGCACATTTATCAGTAACTTTGCAAAAAAAAACTTGGATAGCATTACCTTTTGTGTGTGATTGGAGATGGTTTAGAGAACAAAAAGAATCAGTTTGGTATGATGATGTTCTACTTTATAGACAGAAAGATGACAAAAGTTGGAACAAACCCTTTCTTGAATTAAAAAAAGATTTAGAAAAAAAATTTAAACATTAGTACAAATTTAAATTTTAAAATCTTTTGGAAAAAAAAAATAGTTATCACCCAATTTATTTATTAGTTTATAACCTAAACCTAATACATAATTAATGACATCTTCTTCAGAAGTTTTCATATTTTCTTCTTGTCTTTTAGAGTTTTTCCAAATTTCAACAATTAAAATAGGTTTATAATTAGAAATTTTATTTATTCCTCCTTTAATAACCTCATATTCTCTACCTTCAACATCAAGCAACATAATATCAAATTTTTCAATGTTTAAATTATCAATTTTTTTCATACTATTAGAAAAACTTTTCACGTGTAAATTTGATGATAATTGATTTTTTTCAATATCTAATTCTGTTATGGCATGAATACCCCCAGAATTATTTTTGACTCTTATGTGGTTTGGATCTAAGAAATAAACTTTATCCTCTTTATCACCTAAAGCTAAATTAAAGCTATCAATATTTTTTATTCTATTTATTTTCATATTTTCTTGAAAATGTTTATATGTAGGTGGAAATGGCTCTACAGCTGTCACTTTGTCTATATATCTAGATAATGGAAGAGCGACTGTTCCTATGTGACAACCGGCATTAAACAGATGTTGCAAACTATACTTTTTGATCCAACTTCCAATTGTTAAAACTATTTTATTATTCCACTGCTTTCCTTCTAACAAGGTATTCTCAATAATATCATTCTTGTTTTTGATGACATACTTTATATTGTTAACAACTACAGTTCTTTGTTGGGACATAAATCTTATATTATATACTCAATCTTTTTATGTCAGTATGATTTATGGTGCCCACAGCAAGAATTGAACTTGCGACCTCTTCCTTACCATGGAAGTGCTCTACCAACTGAGCTATATGGGCATAAGATTTTATTAGAAATGGTGAGTTTTACATTTTGTAAGAGCTTATTTACAGGCTTTTTTAGTAGATGCTTGCATAATTTCATTCTTCAAAGTAAAACATAATAAACTATGGGGCAAAAATGGGTATTCATTACGACTATAAATCAACAAGAGGCGAAAAAGCAATGCGAAAAGAAGCAAAAAGAAAAGCTCGATTAGAAAAGAGACGAGCTAGAAAATTCCCTCAATCTAAAACCGAAGAAGCTGAAAAGATGCACGATATTCATAAGCCTATTACCCTAGAGGATTTGACAGATCCAGATAAAAATTAAATTAAATGAAAATTGTTGAAAAAAAAGAGAAATCTCTTTTAGATAAGGCTTCTGCTTTAAAAACAAACCTAAAAAAAAGAAAAAAATTTAGAGCAAAATACTACCCAAAAAAAACAAAATGAGCGTACTCTCAGATAAATGGATAAAAAAGATGGCCAAGTCTAAAAAAATGATAAATCCGTTTATCTCAAAACAGACCAGAAAAGGCAGAATATCTTATGGATTATCGTCCTATGGATATGATGCAAGGGTATCAAATGATTTTAAAATTTTTACGAATGTGAACTCTGCCGTAGTTGATCCAAAAAATTTTAAGAAAGAGGGTTTTGTAAGTAAAAAATCAAAAGTTTGTATTATTCCTCCTAACTCATTTGTATTAGCTAGAACAGTTGAATATTTTAAAATACCCGAAAATGTTATTGTAATCTGTTTAGGTAAATCTACTTATGCTAGATGTGGAATAATTGTTAATGTTACTCCTTTAGAACCAGGATGGGAGGGTCATGTAACACTAGAATTTTCAAATACCACTCCTCTTCCAGCAAAAATTTATGCAAATGAGGGAGCCGCTCAATTTATTTTTATTAAAGGAAATGAAAAACCTGAAACTACATATTCTCAGAGAAAAGGTAAATATATGAAGCAAAAGGGTGTTACACTTCCTAAAATTTAGCGAATGCAAAAACTTATTGTTAAAGGCAACAAAAGCTTAGTTGGAACTGTAAAAATATCCGGCTCAAAAAACGCAACCTTGCCAATTTTAGCAGCAGCAATTTTAAGTAATGAAAAAATTGAATTAAATAATGTTCCATTAGTTAATGATGTTTTTACTATGACTAAACTTTTAAGTCATATTGGTTCAAATATTAAATTTAATCATAGGAAAAAAAAAATTTTAATACATAATAAAAAAAAAAATTTTAAAACAACAGCTCCTTATAAATTATTAAAAACTATGAGAGCAGGCGTAATAGTATTGGGCCCACTTCTATCAAAATTTAAAAGAGCAAAAGTTTCGTTGCCTGGAGGTTGTGCTATCGGAACTAGACCAGTTGATATACATCTTTTTGGTTTAAAAAAATTAGGTGCAAAAATTAAAATTAAAAATGGTTATATTATTGCCGAAGCAAGAAATGGTCTTAAAGGCACTAATATAAATTTACCATCTAAATCTGTTGGAGCTACAGAGAATGTTATCATAGCCGCAAGTTATGCAAATGGTGTAAGTTATATTAAAAACTGCGCTTGTGAACCAGAGATAAAAAATTTAACGGATTTTCTAAGCAGCATGGGAGTTAAAATTAATTGGATCGGCAAAAGGAAAGTAAGAATTGAAGGTGTCCAAAAACTTAAGCCCACAATTCATAAAATAATGTTTGATAGAATCGAGGCAGGTACATTCATTATAGCTGGTGCTTTAGCTGCAAAAAATTTGAAAATAAAGGAAATTGATACAAAATTTCTAAGTAAAGAATTGAAATGTTTGAAAAAAATGGGTGTAAATTTAAAAATAAAAAAAAATGAAGTATTGATTTCAAGCACTAAAAAAATAAAACCAATATCAATTAATACCGAACCATATCCAGGATTTCCAACAGATCTTCAAGCACAAATAATGGTTTTGATGACAAAGGCTAGCGGTATTTCCAAGATAAAAGAAAATATATTTGAAAATAGATTTATGCATGTGCCAGAGCTTAATAGAATGGGAGCAAAAATTAAAATTTTGGGTAACACCTCTTTTATAAATGGTCCGCAGGAACTAAATGGTGCTGAGGTAATGGCTACTGATCTGCGTGCATCTGTGAGCTTGGTTCTTGCAGGGTTAGTTGCTAAAAACAAAACTATTATCAATAGAGTTTATCATTTGGACAGAGGTTACGAAAAAATTGAGAATAAAATTAAAAAGTGTAAGGGAAAAATTTCAAGAGTCGAGTATTAATGCGAAAACAGACTTTAAAATTGACTGGAACTTCCGAGGAAGACATAAAAGTTATATCGGCTCACTTACAAGACTCAATAACCCAAATTAAAGATATAATTCACCTTAAAATAAATCGAATATTTTTAATACAGTTTAATAGGTTTATGTGGGAAGATATAGAAAAAGGTGTTTTTAGAAATAATAAAAGGGTCATTTCTGTCCTAAAATTTGAAAATGTACTTAATGTTTACTCGAAAAATTTAAATCAAAATAGCAAAGATCGTTTTTTAGATTTTTTAGCAATTGAAACTAAATTTCTGTCTGATAAAAGTTACGAAATAAATTTACATTTTGCAGGTGATATTTTGATAAAAATTAATTCAGAGGTAATCGAATGTTTTCTAGAGGATATTAGTGATCCATGGGAAACAAAAAACAAACCAAAACATAATATATTTAATGATTAAAATACTTAACACAAAATCAAATAAATTTGAAAAAGAATTAAATTATTACTTAAACTTAAGAAAAAATTTCTCTGTTTCCAAATTAAAGATAGTAAAAAAAATAATTAAAGATATTAGAAATAATAAAGATAGCTCTCTCAAGAAATATGAAAAAAAATTTAACGGCCTAAAAAAACTGAATAGTAATAAACTTCTATTTTCTAAAAATGAAATATCTAAATACATTAAAAATCTAGATCCAAATGTAAAAAAAGCAATTGATATTGCTTATAATAGAATTTTAAAATTTCATAAAAAACAGAAATTTAAGAGCTATAAATTAAAAGATAAATACAAAAATATTCTTTCCTACCGATTTGAACCAATAGAAAAAGTTGGTGTTTATGTACCAGGAGGCAGATCAAGCTATCCTAGCTCAGTTCTTATGAACTGTATACCAGCAAAAATTGCGGGTGTGAGAAAAATTTTTATGACTGTTCCGGCACTTAAAGGCAAAGTTAATCCGGGAGTTTTATACGCAGCTAAAAAATGTGGTGTAAAAAAAATTTATAAATTAGGAGGAGCCCAAGCAATAGCTGCATTAGCCTATGGAACTAAATCTGTAGTAAAAGTTGATAAAATTTTTGGTCCTGGAAATGAATATGTTGCATTAGCCAAAAAAGAAGTGTTTGGAACTGTAGGCATTGATATTCTGGCAGGACCTTCTGAAGTAACTGTAATAGCGGACAGATACTCAAACCCATCTTGGGTTGCCTCTGATTTGATTGCTCAGGCAGAACATGATGAAATGTCACAATCAATTCTAGTTACAGATAACGAAAACCTTATTTTAAATGTTAAAAAATTTATAAATTTGCAATTAAAATTTTTACCTAAAAGAAAAATTGCGTATTATAGTTTAAAAAGATTTGGTCTTATAATTAAAGCAAAAAATTCAATTGAAATTTCAAAAATAGTAAACTCTATTTCTCCTGAACACTTAGAAATTTACACAAAAAAACCTGAAAATTATTTAAAATACATTAAAAATGCAGGTTCAATATTTTTAGGAGCTTATTCGCCAGAGGCAATTGGTGATTATCTGGCAGGACCAAACCATGTGCTCCCTACATCTGGTACTGCTAAATTCTCATCTGGACTATCAGTTAATGATTTTTTAAAAAGACAATCAATAATTAAGATTACAAAAACTGGTATTGAAAAATTAGGCTCATCAGTAATAAGTTTATCAAAGTATGAAAATTTACATGGACACGCAAACTCTGTAAATGTAAGGATAAAAAAAAGGTTATAATTTGGCAAAAGAAGACAAAATAGAATTTAAAGGAAAGGTAACAGAGTTATTACCTAACGCTATGTTTAGAGTTAAGCTTGAAAATAATCATGAAGTTCTTGCGCATACTGCTGGAAAATTAAGAAAGAATAGAATAAGAGTCTTAGCCGGTGATCAAGTCTTAGTTGAGATGACGCCTTATGATTTGACTAAAGGCAGAATAACTTTTAGATTTTAATTGATATGGCCTTGTAGCTCAGTAGTAGAGCAGTACCCTGAAAAGGTATGTGTCGTTTGTGCGATTCAAACCAAGGCCACCATAATAAAATGGATTACATAATAAATCACGAAAGGTTCAAAAGAATTCCTAAGAAAGAAGAACTTGAGAAATATATTTATAAAGAAAATAGAATAATAAAATATCCCCAGTATTTCAAAAATTATTACAATTTTTTTTCTACACATGCTAAAGAAAAATATCAACTTATAGATAATAAATGTATATGCGGCTCTAAAAGTGACCTCTTATTATCTAGAACTGATCGTCATTGTGTAGAATTTAACACAGTCATTTGTAAATCCTGTGGCTTAATTAGAGCACAAAAATATTTTAGAGACGAGGATGTTATAGACTTTTACAAAAACTATTACAGAACTCAAAATTATAGTAACAAATATGTAGAACATTCACCAAAAGATTTTTTCGAAGAACAAAAATTAGAATCTAAATTTAAATTTGAGTTATTAAATAAATATAAAATTAAAGAAATTAGAAATATAAAAATTGTTGATTTAGGAGGAGGTATCGGAGGTGTCCTGGATCATTTTGAAAAAAATAATGAATTATTTTTATTTGATTTTTATCAACCTTACTTAGATTATGCTAAATCTCGAGGTATAAACTCTATAAAAGGAGGACTTGAAAAACTTAATTTTAAACCAGATATAATAATCTTGTCTCATGTAGTTGAACATTGGAATAATTTTGATAGAGAGATAAAAAAATTGATAAATTTTCAAAAAAAAGGAGAAACATTAAATTATATTGAATTTCCTGGTGTTGATAGTGTTAAAGATGGAAGAAGAGAAGGGGATATCTTAGGTGATATTCATATACCACATGTTCATTATTTTACCTCATACGTTTTTGAAAACTTAATGAATAGATATGGGTTTGAAAAATTATATATAGACTCATTTATTAAATCTATTTTCATTTATACTGGTCATAAGTCAAAGTTAGTGAATCACTTTGATCAATGTTATAATGATTTAAAAAAAGCTGAAAAAACCAGAAAATTACAAATATTTAAAAATATATTAAAATATATTATTTTGCCAAAATTTATCATCCAAATAATTAGAAAAATAAAAAATTTAGGTAACAAAAATTAAATAATTCTTGTATAGTATTTGTTAATGATTGAAAATTTTAATAATTCTTTTTATCTTATTATTTTCTTTATACATTTTATCATTTACGGTTTGTATGCTTACAAATGTGTTTTTGATACGAAAGATTTTCTTAAAGAATATGGAATGCATAAAACATCAGCTATAATGACTAGGTTTTTTGGGTCAATGCTTATAGGATCATTTGTTTTAGCAGGATACATTGTTTTTGTCAGAGAAGAAGGTACAGCAGGAACATGGGCTTTCTTTAACTTAATTTTTTTACAAAATTTATTTACTTTTTTTGTTGCCATGTCATCTCATCAAAAAAGAAATTTAGGTGTTGTAAAAAGAACATCTGTTATAGGCATTATAATACCCGCAATACTTACTTTGTTGTCAGGAATATTATGCTTTGGATTAGCGGATAAAATTTATATATAAAATTACTGAAGCGTAGTATTTTCGCTTGAGTCCTCGTAAAAAGTAAATTTAGTTATAGTCTTCAAGGTATTGACCATATCTTCAAGCTTAACGATTTCGAGTAATTTTTGTTTTTCCCCATTCGAGAATGGAGAAATCATGGCCAATGTATAAATTTGTTGGGAGATGCTAAGTTTTGATAACTCACTCCAGTTTATTTGAATACCTATTTGATCAAAATACTTTTTGGAATAATTAATCAGATTACTCAAATTATCATTTTCGATAGTATTATTTTTTGGATGCATATCATCTTTGAATACATCATAATTTACTAAAAATTCTCTATAAGGTTTGTCATTTTTTACCTCCTGATCTATTTTAAATCGCGTGAGTCCTTTAAGATTAATTAGTATCCTGCCATCAGACGTCCTTTCATGTTTAATAATCTTGCCAAGACAACCTACATGGAAAACATCGCCATTTATCTCTTTGGACTGTATCATCCCAAGTAAACCGTTTTTATTTAGAGTATCTTCAACCATGTTTAAATATCTGTCCTCAAATATATTCAGCGGTAAATTTGTTTCTGGAAAGAAAATTACTCCCTTAAGTGGAAATATGGGAATTTTTTTTGGTAAATCTTTAATCATATGTATTATATTAATATTTAAGCTGCTCTTCCGCAACAATGTTTGTATTTTTTTCCCGATCCACAAGTACAAGGATCATTTCTTGATACTTTTTGTTTTTTTTCAAATGGAATATTTTTTTCCTCTTTCTTTTCAATAATAACGTTGAGATTAAACAAAAATTTAACTGTTTCACTCTTCACTTTAAATAATAATTCCTCAAAAAGTTGAAAAGACTCTTTCCTAAACTCTAGAAGTGGGTCCTTTTGTCCATAGCTTCTAAGTCCTATAACTTGTCTAAGCTGTTCCAAATATTGCAAATGAGATCTCCATAAAAAATCCAAAAGCTGTAAAAAAATTCTTTTTTCTAAATCATTATTTTGTTCTTTATTGAGTTTCCCAACACGTTCGTTTCTTTTCTCATTAAAAGTATCAAGAATTTTTTGGTTTAAAGTTTTTCGATCCATTTTTGAAAATTGATCAATTTGATCTTTATTAAAAATATTTCCAAGATTTATTTTCACACTATTGGAAAAGGATTTTATATCATTATCTTTATTGTATTTTTCTAACGCTTCTCCAATATTTTTCGATATTTCGTCAAGAAAAGAATATAGCATTCCCGAAATATCATCAGTCTCAAGAATTTTTACTCTTTGACTAAAAATAACTTTTCTTTGGTCATTCATTACATCATCAAATTTCAGCAGAGTTTTCCTAATTTCAAAGTTTCTTGCCTCTACTTTTTGTTGTGCTCTTTCCATGGCTTTGTTTATCCAAGGATGATCTATTGACTCATTTTTCTTCAATCCAAGTTTTTTAAGCATTCCATCAATAGATTTTGCTCCAAAAATTCTCATGAGTTCATCCTCTAGGCTAATATAAAATATTGAGGACCCCGGGTCCCCCTGTCTACCTGACCTACCTCTTAATTGGTTATCAATCCTTCTGCTTTCGTGTCTTTCTGTTCCTACTATGAATAAACCACCTTTACTGATTACCTGTTTTTTATTTGTTTCAACTTTTTTAATATGTTCAGTTGACGAATTTTCATCTTCGGAAATTATGTTTTTATTCCCACCGAGCTGAATATCTGTTCCTCTGCCTGCCATATTTGTTGCAATTGTAATCATACCAACTTTTCCCGCATCAGCTATAATCTTGGCTTCCTTTTCATGATGCTTTGCATTGAGTACATTATGATTAAGTTTATTTTCAGTAAATAATTTTGAAATCTCCTCTGATTTTCCTATGCTGGTTGTTCCAACTAAAACAGGTTGCCCCTTTGAATTACATTCTTTCACTTTTTCGATTATTGCATAATTTTTTTCATTTTCTGTTCTAAAAATTTGATCATTAAAATCTTTTCTAACCATATTTTTGTTAGTTGGAATACTAACTACATTCAGTTTATAAATATCAAAAAATTCTTCAGCTTCTGTTAAAGCAGTACCAGTCATTCCCGAAAGTTTATTATAGAGTCTAAAATAGTTTTGGTAAGTTATTGAAGCCAAGGTTTGGTTTTCTTTCTGAATCTCTACGTTTTCTTTTGCCTCTATGGCCTGGTGTAGACCATCAGAAAATCTTCTCCCTTCCAAAACTCTACCAGTGAATTCATCTATTATCTGAACATTGCCGTCTTTAACAATATAATCTTTATCTCTGCTAAATAAGTTCTTTGCCTTTAAAGCTTGATTAATATGATGAACTAGATTTAAATTTTGAGGATCATAGAAATTATTATTTTTTAATATACCAGAATTTTTAGACATTTTCTCAACTCTGTCTATGCCTTCATCCGTAAGAATTGCATTCTTATTTTTTTCATCCAATTCAAAATCTTTTTTTTCTAAAAGATTTACAAATTTATTCGCAAGAAAATATTGGTTTGATTTATCTTCAATTCCACCAGATATTATTAAAGGAGTTCTTGCTTCATCAATTAATATGCTATCAACCTCATCAACAATGCAAAAATCTTTATCTCTCTGAACCATTTCTGATAAACTGTATTTCATGTTATCTCTTAAGTAATCAAATCCTAGTTCATTGTTAGTCGCATAGATAATATCAGCTTTATAGTTTTTCTTTCTTTCTTCATCTTCTAACTCGTTAGTAATACAACCAGTATTTAAACCTAATTTTTTATAAATTTTTCCCATCCATTGGGAATCTCTTTTTGCCAAGTAATCATTTACAGTTACAATATGAACACCCTTTCCTTTAAGAGCATTTAAATATGCTGGCAATGTTGCAACTAAAGTTTTTCCTTCACCCGTTTTCATTTCAGCGATACTTCCCCTGTGAAGAATGATCCCCCCTGTTAATTGAACATCGTAATGTTTTTCACCAAGAGCCTGTTTTGATGCTTCCCTAACTAAAGCAAAGGCTTCAGGCAAAATATCCTCCAAATCTCTACCTTCTGCTACGTCTTTTTTAAACTTTATTGTTTTTTTAACAAAATCATCATCAGAGAAATTTAAAAATTCTTTCTCTAAATCGTTAATTTTTGAAATGATAGGCTTGATTTTATTTAATTCTTGTTGATTGCCGCTTTTAAATAATTTATTTAATGCTTTAGTTATAAAATTCATAAATATAGTTTATATACAATATATATAGTGATAATTTGAGAAATTTACATGACAATAAACCTTAAAAATTTTTTGAGAGATAAACAAAAATTATCAAAAATGGGGGAATTTCAAGAACTCGAGGCAATCGAGGGATTAGAGATATCTGCAATCTCTGCAGATCTTTACGGAAGTGGAAGAGATGATCTTTGCTTGTTCTACTTTAAAGACGGTGCGAATTACGGAGCAGTGTACACGAATAATGCGATTTGCTCAGAGTCGATAAATTGGAATAAAAATTTAAGAAAAAAGTTTATCAAGGCTCTTTTAGTGAATACCAAAAATGCTAATACATTTACTGGCACTCAGGGTCAAGAAGGACTTCATGCTTTATCTAAAACTCTATCTAGAATATTAACTTTGAAAGAGGCTCAAAAAAAAGATGGCACTACCAACGCAATTAAACCAAATGAAATATTATTTGCATCAACAGGTGTTATAGGTGAAAAATTTCCCACCCAACAAGTTAAAAGTAATATTCAACATCTTGTAGATAAATTAAGAGAGAAGCAAAATAAATTTGTTTGGTTCAAAGCTGCTTCCTCTATAATGACAACAGATACGAGACCAAAACTTGCTTTTGAGACTTGTAGGGTTTGGAATAAAGATATTAAGCTTTCAGCAATTGCAAAGGGATCAGGAATGATTGCACCAAATCTCGGTACTATGTTGGCATTTGTTTTTACTGATGCAGACATACCTTCAGTTTTTTTAAAAAGCTTATTAAAAAAAACCGTTGCAAATACATTCAATGCAATCACAGTAGATAACGATACATCAACAAATGATATGGTTGCAATTTTTGCAACGAATAAAGTTAAAACCGGAAAAATATATAATATTTTAGACCCCAAATTAAAAGACTTTGAAGCAGCTTTACAAAGACTACTTATGAATCTTGCTAAACAAATTGTTAGTGATGGGGAAGGAGCAAAAAAATTTGTTACTGTAAAAGTTATAAATGCAAGATCTCAACATATGGCAAAGAATATAGCTTTTTCAATTGCCAACTCTCCTTTATTTAAAACCGCAATGGCAGGCGAAGATCCTAACTGGGGAAGGGGAATAATGGGGATTGGAAAATCTGGTGAAAAAATTATTCCTGAAAAAATTGAAATAAAGTTTGGAGATTTAAAAGTTGCAGAGAAAGGTAAGATATCCGAAGAATATAATGAGAAGAAATTAAAAGAATATATGCAATGGGACTCTATTATAATTGAAGTAAACTTAAAACTTGGACAAGCCAGTTTCGAATGTTTTACTTGTGATTTTACTCATGACTACGTAACTATCAATGCGGATTACAGAAACTAATTAATACTATGATTAAATATAACTTAAAATGTAAAAATAAACATGAATTTGAAAGCTGGTTTTCTGACTCAAAAGAATTTGAAAAGCTTAAAAAGAAAAAAATAATAGAGTGTATTTTTTGTAAGTCAAATGAAATTGAAAAATCAATAATGTCCCCGTCAGTTATGAGTAAAGAAGAAAAAATAAAAACTAATAAATCTATACAAAATTTAAAAAAAATTAAAAAAGAATTACTTAAAATAAGAAAATTTGTAGAAAAAAACTTCGAAAATGTTGGTAAAGATTTTCCAAGAGAAGTGCGAAATGTTTATTATGATAATAGAAAAAATAAAAATATTTACGGGTATGCAACACTAGAAGAAACTGAGGAATTAAAGGACGAAGGGATAGATATTTCAAGCGTTCCCTGGGTTGACGAAAAAGAAAATTAATTTTTTTCTACAACTAATATATAATTTACCGAACAATCAGAGCTCAAAGCCCATCTATTTGATAAAATATTAAATTTAAATCCACTTAAATCTTTTTTATTTAATTTTAATTCGTTAAGTTTTTTTTCTATTTCTCTTGGTTTAAGAAACTTACTCCAATCATGAGTTCCAATGGGTAACCATCTCAATATATATTCAGCTCCAATAATTGCTTTAATATATGACTCAAAAGTTCTATTAATTGTTGCCGTAAACATTATACCATTTTTTTTTAATAAATTACTTGATGATTTCAAAAATAAATCTAAGTTTTCAACATGCTCAACTATTTCTAAATTCAATATCACATCAAACTTTTCATTTATTTGATCTTTTTCTGGAGAAGTATTTAAATATTTAATTTTAAGGTTATTTTTCCTTGCGTGAATTTTAGCAACCTCAATATTTTTTTTAGATGCATCTATACCTGTTACATCAGCTCCTAACCTACTGAGAGGTTCTGATACAAGACCCCCTCCACAACCTATGTCCAAAATTTTTAATGAGCTAAGGGGTTTTTTATCTTTTTCACTAGTTTTAAAATGACTAGTGCATTTTTCAATAATGTATTTTAACCTTATCGGATTGAAGTCATGTAATGGTTTAAACTTACCACTAGCATCCCACCATTCATCCGCTAGTTTTGAAAACTTTTGAATTTCCTTCTGATTTATTGTAGTCATTTAATCCATTATTATATTTTTTAAACTTAATTTTAACTTAATTTATTCTATAATAAAATCTAGCTATGGCAAAAAAAGTATTAAAATTTGGAGGAACATCTGTAGGTTCAATTAAAAGGATCATACATGCGGCAAAAATTATCCAAAATGAGCATAAAAATGGAAATGAGATTATTGTAGTTGTTTCAGCAATGGCAGGAACAACTAACAACTTAATTGCTCATTCTAAATCAATATCAAAAAAATTTAATAAACGAGAGCTTGATGTTCTTCTTACTTCAGGGGAGCAGGTTACAAGTGCACTTTTATCTGGTGCATTAAATGATTTGGGAGTTAAATCAAAATCTTGGATGAATTGGCAAATACCAATTCTTACAGAAGGGGAGCATACGAATTCAAGAATAATTAATATCTATGTTGATGGAATTAATAATTATTTGTCCAAAGGGGGAGTAGCAATTATTCCAGGATTTCAGGGTATCTCCAAAACTGGAGATATAACTTCTATAGGAAGAGGAGGTTCAGATGCAACTGCTGTCGCTATCGCAAAAATATTTCAAACTGACACTTGTGAAATATATACTGATGTAGATGGTGTTTACTCATCCGATCCCAATAAAATACCACTGGCAAAAAAAATAGATAAAATTTCATATGAAGAAATGTTGGAACTCTCATCTTTAGGTGCAAAAGTAATGCAATCTTCAGCTGTACAAACAGCTTTGATGAATGATATTCCAATTCAAGTTAAATCGACTTTTACAGATAGAAAAGGAACTGAAATTAGCAATCAAGAAAACATAGATTATAGCAAAGCTGTTACTGGTGTGGCCTATTCTAAAGACGATGCAAAAATTACTTTATTAGGTGTTGAGGACAAACCAGGAGTCGCAGCAGATATATTTGAACCTCTTTCAAATGATCAAGTAAATGTTGATATGGTAATTCAAAATATCTCAGGAGATGGAAACAAAACTGATATTACATTTACAATAAAAAGAACAGATAGCAAAAATGCAATTTTATCACTTAAAGCCAACAAAAAAATAAAGTATGAAAAAATGCATATGAATGATAAAGTATCAAAAATATCTATTGTAGGAGCTGGAATGGTTACGACTCCAGGAGTAACTTATAAAATGTTTAGATCATTAGCTGAAGAAAAAATTAATATTTTAGCTATATCAACATCTGAAATAAAAATTTCAGTAATTATTGATGAGAAATTTACAATAGATGCTGTAAAAAAATTACATAAAACTTTTAAATTGGATTAATCCACTATGGAAATTAGACCGCACAGAATAATTAAAAGAAGAAAAACTAAAAGGATAAAACTTGGCAACATTTATGTTGGAGGAGACTCTCCTATCTCTGTTCAATCTATGACGAATACTCAAACAAGTGATCATATTTCAACTATTAAACAAATTAAAGAACTAGAAGAAGCTGGTGCAGATATAGTCAGAGTTTCTTGTCCTGACGAAGAGTCAACAAAGTCATTAAAATTAATAACCAAAGAAGTTAAAGTTCCAATAGTAGCCGATATTCATTTTCATTATAAAAGAGCAATAGAGTCTGCAATATCAGGTGCAAAATGTTTAAGAATAAATCCAGGAAATATAGGATCAGATGAGAGAATAAAAGAAGTAATTAAAGCTGCAAAAGACTATGACTGTGCAATTAGAATAGGTGTGAATGCTGGTTCTCTAGAAAAAAAAATTTTAGAGAAATATAAGGAACCTTGCCCAGAAGCTTTAATAGAAAGTGCAGCACTTAATATAAAGCTTTTAGAAGATAATGATTTTTTGAATTTTAAAGTAAGCGTAAAGTCCTCAGATGTTTTTTTAGCTGTAAAAGCATATGAAGGTTTATCAAATTTATACGACTATCCGTTACATCTCGGTATAACCGAGGCAGGAGGATTATTATCTGGGAGCATAAAATCCTCTATAGGTCTAGGAAGACTGCTGATGAATGGAATTGGTGATACGATAAGAGTCTCATTATCAGCAGATCCTGTAGAAGAAGTTAAGGCTGGTTTTGAAATACTTAAATCTCTTGGAATTAGATCTAGAGGAATTCAAATAATTTCATGTCCATCGTGTGCTAGACAAGCTTTTCCAGTAATTGATACAGTTAAAATATTAGAAAAAAAACTTGCACATATAAAAAAACCTATGACATTGTCAATTATAGGATGTGTAGTAAATGGTCCTGGAGAGGCATCTCAAACAGATATTGGTTTAACGGGTGGAGGCGACGGAAGCAATTTACTTTATTTATCAGGTATCCCACACACCAAAGTTGCAAGCCAAGATATTATAAATAAGGTAGTTAGTCTTGTTGAGTCAAAAACAAAAGAAAATAATAACTAAACTTCATGATACCTAATGATAAAGTTAAAAAAGTAATAGAGAGATATATTTCTCTTGAAAAAGAACTTTCATCTGGAAAAATTGATCCTAAACTCTTGGCAAAAAAATCAAAAGAATACTCTGATCTTAAAAATATAATTCCTCGAGCTAAAGAATATTTGGAATTTGAAAAAAATAAAAAAGATTTAAGCAATATAATTAATGATAAAGAAAATGATAAAGAAATGATCTCTTTAGCAGAAAAAGAGATGAAAGATGCAGAAATAAAAAGACAAGAAAATGAAAAAAAACTAAAAGTTTTTTTATTACCAAAAGATAGGGATGATGAAAAAAATACTATTGTTGAGATTAGAGCGGGAACAGGAGGTTTAGAAGCTACTCTTTTTGTTGCTGATTTATTCAGAATGTACGAAAAAGTTTGTTCCAAAAAAAAATGGAAAATCGAAATAATAAGTATTTCTAAAAGTGAAGCCGGAGGTTTTAAAGAAGTAATATTTTCAGTAATGGGAGATAACATCTATTCATACCTTAAGTATGAATCTGGTGTACACAGAGTTCAGCGGGTTCCAACAACAGAGGCACAAGGAAGAGTCCACACGTCCGCAGCCACAGTTGCAATTCTTCCTGAGGCGGAAGATGTCGATATAAAAATCAATGATACTGATCTTCGTATTGATGTTTTTAGATCAAGTGGACCTGGCGGACAGTCTGTTAACACAACAGATAGTGCAGTAAGAATTACTCATACCCCTTCAGGAATTGTAGTGACTCAACAAGATGAAAAATCTCAGCATAAGAATAAAGCCAAGGCTTTAAAAATCTTAAGAGCAAGACTTTACGAGACAGAAAAGTTAAAAAAAGAAAAGGAAAGATCAAGTGAAAGAAAAAGCCAAATAGGAACTGGGGATAGGTCTGAAAGAATACGTACTTATAATTTTCCACAAGGTCGAGTAACAGATCATAGAATAAACTTTACTTTGCATAAACTGGGAGATTTTTTAAATGGGGAAATTCATGAAGAGATGAATGAAAATTTAAGACTTAAAGATCAAGACCTAAAATTAAGAGCACTTTCTTAAAATGAAAACCTTTGAACTAATAAATTTTGGATCAAATTTTTTAAAGCACAACAATATTGAAACCAATACTATAGACTCCGAAATTATTCTTTCACATGTAATGGGAATTACTAGAGAAAATATTTTAGTAAGTGACAAAGAGATAGACCAAGTGGAAATTGCTAAATTCAAATCATTGTTACTGAGAAGATCGAAGAATGAACCTATTGCTTATATTACAAAAAAAAAAGAGTTTAGAAGTACTGACTTTTATATTGATAAAAACTCACTTATACCAAGGCCAGAAACAGAATTATTAATTGATCCGATAGTGAAGTACTTCAAAAGAAAAAGTCTTTTTTTTCTAGATATTGGTGTTGGTTCTGGGTGTATTATGTTGTCTATTTTAAAGGAACTAAAACATGCAAAAGCTATAGGAACTGATATCTCAAAGAAAACTATAATAAATGCAAAAATAAATCTAAGAAAACTAAAAATTCATAATCGTGCAAAGATTTTATGTAAATCATTTGAAAAAATTAATAATTATGAATTTGATTTGGTCGTTTCTAATCCACCATATGTGGCAAAAAGAGACATAAATAGACTTAAAAGAGATGTAAAAAGTTATGAACCAATACTGGCTTTAAATGGGGGAAACGATGGTCTTGACGTTATTAAAAAAGTTATTTACAAGTCTCGAAGTATCCTCAAAATTAATGGAATTTTAGCTTTAGAAATTGGAAGAGGACAATATCAATCAGTATTGAGAATTTTGGAGAATAATAACTTCAGAGAATTGAAAAAGATTATAGATTATAGAAATAATGTACGTTGTATTTTTAGCACGCTTTTGAGAAAAAAATAAAAAAATAAAACAAATTAAAAACCTAGATGTTATAATGATATTAATTATTTAATTTTATGAGAAACGGTAAAATAAGAAGATTTAGACCCAGATCTAATAAACATTACTCACACAGAAGATCTAATGGACCAATAAAAAATAATGGTATCCAACAGTTAAATGGACAGAGAAATTCTTTTTCAAGAAACAATACAACAAAAAATCCGCACAGTTTAGAAAAAATAATTGAGAAATATAATAATCTTGCAAAAGAAGCATTGAGCTTTGGAGATAAGACTTTACATGAAAATTATTTACAACACTCTGACCATTTTTCAAGAATCTTATCTGAAGTAAGCGAAAATCAAAAACAAAACAACGTAAATTCTGAACCCAAAACTATTTCCCCAATAGAAGAAAAAAAATAATTATCTTTTAAAACTTTTAAGTTCGGCTAACTTAACATCAAGCTTGATTCTTTCTACTTCAAATAATTTTCTTTCTTCACCTTTAAGAATTTTGCCTGATGGCAACTTTAACTTTTGAGAATTAATAAATTTTCCATTGTACTTGACTGTGTAATGCAAGTGTGGGCCAGTTGACATTCCAGTATTCCCCACGTAACCAATAATTTGTCCTTGTCTTACTCTTCTACCAGTCTTTGTTGCAAATTTTGATAGGTGACCGTAACCGGTTGTGTAAGAGGAGTTGTGTCTTATCCTTACACAGTTTCCTCCGTTCCCACACCATCCAGCTTTGATAACAGTTCCATTCCCAGAAGCCATAATAGGAGTACCAATTGGTGCAGCAAAGTCAGTTCCATTATGGTGTTTTGTGAAACCCAGAATGGGATGCTTACGATTTCCAAACGGCGATGAAAGTCTTGCACCATTAATTGGTGTTTTCATCAATGCTTTAACAATACTTTTGCCGTTAATATCATAATATCCTGTACTACCTTTCTTTTCAAACCTGTATAATTTTATTTTTTGATTATTAACATCTAAATAGGCATAAAGAATCTTTCCTGTTTTAATTGATTTGTTTCTATCATCAAAATATCTTTCATAGACTATTTCAAATTTATCTCCTTTTCTAATATCTCTTTGAAAATCTACTTCAAAGCCAAAAATTCTTGCAAACTCTATAATTATATTTGGCTCAACATTTTCTTTTAAAGCAGATACATACAAGCTATTAGAAATTTCGCCAGAAGCAACGACATTTCTTTTAAACAGTTGAGTAATATTTTTTTTAATTTTAATTCCTTCTTTTCTTTTATCAATCATGACCGATGTAGTTTTTGAAATGGGGTAGTTAACTCTTACAATTTCAACATTTTTGGAACTTTTATTCTTTTTTAAAATAAAATTAATCTTTTGATTTGGTGTAATATTTGAAAGACCCATTTTTTTGATTTTTTTTACAACAAAACTGACCTCATCTTTATTTATGCTAAATTTTTTAAGAATAGATTCTATTGTATCGTTATTTTTTACAATGTAGTCGTATTCTAAATATGGAGATTTAATTTGATTAAGAATATAATTTTTCAATAAGATAGTTTGATTGTTTTTAAGAAACGCATTAATAGACTCTGTTCTTTTTTTCTTGAGGTGGGAATTGTATAAAACTGAAGAATAAATCAATAATACGAATAATACCGATCCAATTAAAAGAAACATCCTTCCCTTGATCGCCCGAGACAACTTTTTTTGAAGATCTGTCAAATTTTGCATTATTCTCATGAATTCTTCTTTATGAATAAAAAAACCATTTATACAATGTTAAGTAGTAAAAAAAACCCCGTTTTTAAAGGTTTTTTTTAAAAATCTGCAAAATATACGCCTTGATTAATTTCTATTATTTTATATAACGGCATCTCGCATTTGATAGCAATAAATCTAGGCTTTTAGTCGATTTGAAGCTAGCTGATGCTGCGTAATTTTCTAGATTTTAGAGAATTCAGCTTTTTTAAATTGTATATAAAGTTAAGAAGAGAAGTGTGGACGGTTAGGTTAATAAAGAAATTGTCGTACACACTTTAACGAAAGTAACTTTAGTTCACACTAAAGTT
>MDSW01108278.1_pt1 | contig 25261 bp, 13 predicted proteins | sample 811171 | NCBI WGS metagenome assembly MDSW01 (sample SAMN05326641, study PRJNA326480) | marine metagenome | isolation source: seawater | place: Atlantic Ocean: North West | collected 2012 | reverse complement strand
GTCCGACGCGGAGGAGGCGTCCGAACGCGAACGCGAACGCGAACCGTCGCAAAGCGGCGAAGACACCGCGGCGGCGACGGAACACGAACCGCCGCCGCGCGCGGACGCGGACGCGGACGCGGACGCGGACGCGAACGACGACGACCTTCACCGCGGCGACGACGTCGGGGAGATGCCGGAGCTTCGCGCGCGGCCGAGACCCGCCGGCGGGATCAACTACGCGCGTCGACCGTCCGTCAGCGCGGAGTGCGTGACGATGAACGCGTCGTGCGTCCGACCGAGCTTCGTGTCGCACAGCGATCGCGGCGGCGGCGCGCGGCGGTCGTCTCGAGGCGAGCCGGAGCCGCCGTCGCCGAACTCGCGCGCGGCCAAGACGGCCGCGCAGAGGGACGAAGTGCGCGCGAGGGTGCGGGATAACATCTTGTTCAAAGATTTAGACGCCGCGCCGCTCGAGGAGCTCGTGGACGCCGCGTTCGAGGTGTCGTACCCCGCGGGCGCGGTCGTCATCGAGCAAGGCGACGAGGGAGATAACTTCTACGTCGTCGCGGACGGCGTGGCGGACGCCGCCGTGCGAGGAAAAATCGCGGGCGACGCCCCGACGACGGTGCAGGTCCTCGAACCCGGCGCCAGTTTCGGCGAGCTCTCGCTCATGTACAACTCGCCGAGGTGCGTCGGTTTCCACCCTTAAGCATCCCCTTCGTTTCAACCGTCGTCGTTTGATTTAGCCGCACGCGACCGCCTTCGACTGACCGACGACCGACGCGCCGACTGCAGGGCGGCGACGGTGACGGCGCGCACGGCGTGTCGCCTGTGGGCGCTCGACCGCGAGACGTTCCGCGACATCGCGTGCGTCTCGTCGCAGCGCACGAGGAAGACCAGAGAGGGGTTCCTCGAGCGCGTTCCCGTGTTGAGCGCGCTGACGGCGGCGGAGCGCTCGAGAGTCGCGGACGCGATCGAGACGAAGTCGTTCGCGAGAGGAGACGCGGTGGTGTCGCAAGGCGAGGACGGCGACGCGTTTTACATCGTCGAGCGAGGACAGGCGGCGGCGGTGATGACGTTGCCGCGAAGACGCCGCGGCGCCTCCGTCGACGAGATGCGCGGCGCGGCGCGCGAAGACGAACACGAAGACGAATCCGAATCCGAAGACGAAGCGGAGAAGGCACGCGAAGGCGTCGACGCGCGCGAGCGCGACGTGGAGGTGAAGCGATACGTCCCCGGGGATTACTTCGGGGAGCTCGCGTTGCTCACGGAGAAGAGACGCGCGGCGACGGTGCGCGCGGTGAGCGACGTGCTCGTGTGCGCGGTCGTGTCGCGCGCGACGTTCACCAGGCTCATGGGGAGCTGCGAGACGATCATGAAGCGGAACATCGAGAGTTACAAGGAGATCATGATGACGTTAGGCGGCGTCGGGAGCGCGTGAAGCGAGGCGACGACGACGACGGGAACAGAACGAATAAGACCTACTCTTCTTCCGGAAAATCTACTCCCTAAATCTACTCTACGCGCTCGAGTTCTTCTCCCACGGGCGATCCACGAGCGACGCCGCGAGCGCGTCGACGCGAGCGAGCGCGCGATCCGTCGTCTTCGCGTCCGCCAAACGCGTTCGTCGCGCGACGTACCGCTTCAGTTCTTGTAGCTCTTGCCCGGTCGCTTTTCCGGCGTCCCCCCCCGCGGGAGCGCGTCTCGATCGATCGTCGTCGTCGTCGTCGCGTTCGAACGCGTCCATCGCCTCGCGCGCGGCGGCTTCTTCCCCGTCGCTCGCGCTGATCCATCGGTACCGTCCCTCGGGCTCGCCGCGGAACCACGTGAGCTGGCGCTTCGCGAACGCCCGCGTCGCTCTCTGCGTCTTCTCGACGAACGCGAGCAAATCCTCTTCGGTCGTCGCGCCGCCGCCGCCGCCCGCCGCCGCCGCCGCTCGCGCCGCTAAAAACTCCATCGCCTGTCTGTACCCGATCGCGCTCGCCGCGGAGGTCGACCCCGGGGCGATACCGCGCCTCAGCATCATCGCGGCCTCGTCCAACATCCCGTCGCACACCATGCACTCGACGCGGTCGTCTATCCTGCGGTACAGCTGTACCCGCGGCGCGTCGAGGAGGACGCATCGAAAGTCAAACGGCGGCGGCGACTCGGGCGCGTACGACCCTAACGGTCGCCCGGACGCGCGCAATATCTCGAGCGCGCGCTCGACCCGGTACCAGTCGTTCGTCGCGACGCGATCCGCGGTGTCCGGGTCCCCGGCGTCTCTCAGAAGCTTCAGCGCGCCGTCCCAACCGGCGGCGGCGGCGGCGGCGCGCACCTCCTCCTTCGCCGCTCTGGACGACTCCGGCGTCGACGCCGGCGTCGCCGGCCTCCCGCCGACGAACCATCGCAGATACATCCCGGTCCCGCCGACGACGATGGGCACCTTGCCTCGCGACACGACGTCCTCGACGGTCTCGAGCGCGAGGTCGACGAACGCCCCGGCGTTGAAATCCTCGCTCGGGTCTAGGACGTCGAGCGCGTGATGCGCGATCCCGCGTCGTTCGCTCGCCGCGAGCTTGCCCGAGCCGACGTCAAGGCCTCGGTACACCTGGACGCTGTCCGCGCTGATGATCTCGCCGTCGAGCTTCGACGCGAGGTCGAGGCTGAGCGACGTCTTCCCGACCGCGGTGGGTCCCGCGAGGACGAGGACTCTCGGAAGCGGCGGCGACGACGACGCGACATCGCGGCGCTCGTCGTCCGACGCCGCCGCGGATGACGACGTCGCGAGCGCGCGCGCGGGGACGCGCCGCCGATGCCCGTGCCACCATCGACGCGACGCCGCAGTCGGCGGCGCGAGCCGCGCGCACGCCGCCGCCGACAGCGCGCGCATCATGCCTCTGCGGCCCGCGCGGAGGAGGACGCGCCGTCGTACGTAGTCGTAGTTCCGGAAGCGAACTTTCAGGGGGAACTGTTTCGGAAAGCGTTTCGCTTTTCGTGACGACATGCATCGCGACGCGCGCATGACGTTCAGCGCGCGCCACCGCGTCGAGGGCGTGCATGTTCGCGCTCGTCGCGACGATCGTTCGCAAGATCACCGGGAACTACCGCTGAGCCAGAGAGTCAGAATGGGCGGAGAAATTACCGCGCTCGGCTTCGGCGCGCGCGCGCCGAGGCACGCGAAGAAGACGTCCGTCGCGCCGAGCGACGGCGCGGAGTCGTCCTCCGCGCCGCGTCCGAAACCGCGTCGACGGAGGTCGTTAGACCCGCCGCCGTCTTCGCCTCAGCCGCGAGAGAGAAGCGCGGCGCTGTCGGACCCGAACGATAAGCGCCGGGGACGGAGACGAGCGCACAGGAAGGTCGCGCCCGCGCCGCCGGCGACGCGCCGCGAGCGCGATTCTCTCGACGAGCTTTACGAGTACGTCGTGAAGTCCAAGTTGGACTGACGACGGGACGACGCGGGAGACGGGGGGAACGGGACGGGACGCGAGGAGACGACGCGAGCGACGGCCGGCGCCGCGCGAGTTTCGAGCGCGAGTCGCGTCGCGTCGCGGGACGGGACGCGTAGATGAGGTTGCTGCACATGGGGTATTCACAACGACAGAACCTACCGCGCGCCAGCCGTGCGCGCGCAAATCAACACGCAAATTCACTGCACGACGCACGCGCTGCTCTTCTTCCCGTTCGCCTCCGTCTTCTTCTCCGCCTCCGCGGTGGGCGGCGCGGGTTCGTTCGCCGCCGCGCTCGCGATGGCGGCCATGCCCGTCTCCGGGTACTGCTTCACCCCCGCGTCTCTCGCGGCGGCCATGGCGATCCGCTTCTGCATCGTTAGGCGCTTGTTCGCCTTTTTGATCTCGGCGTTTTCCGCGACGAGCGCGGCGAGCTTCCGCTGGAGCTCTTGCATCTCAGCCTCGAGCTCTTTGCTCCCCGTGTCCGGTCGCACCTTCGCCGCGGGCTTCTTGAGATCCTTGCAGATGAGGTCGTACACTTTCGGGTTCTCCGTCGAGACGAGCGCTTTCGGTTTCTTCACGTCCAGGGAGATGTAAACTTTTATCTCCAGCGGCTCCTTCAGCCACGCGATGAACTCCTTCGTGACGCACTCCACCGAGTGCACGTACTCGTAGTCCAGCACCGGCGACCGCGTCGGACGCTCGTCGAACTCGACCGCCTCGGTCGCGAACAGATCGCCGCCGAAGAACTCGTATTCGCAGTAGCAGATGTCGCAGATCATGCTGAGCTGCAGCGCTTGCTTGATGTGCACCTTGTACTTCCACGGCTTCCCGAGGAGCTCCTCCTCCGAGCCGATGTCGACGACTTTCCCATCTTCGCCGGGCAACGGCGTCCACGTCACCTCCAGCGTTCCGGCGTTGATGTCCTGGTTGCCGCTCGCCGCGGCTGGGAACACTTCGAGCTGTTTCTCGCTCGCGTCCGTCTCGAGGTTGTAGACCAAAAACTCCGGGAACATCACCGCGGTGCCGACGTGAAACGTGGCGTCGAAGAGAAGGTTGATCGGGTCGTGCTCAAAGGGGACGACGTACTGCTCCTCCGCTTGCACGGCGTCTCTCAAAAAGTACAGCTCGTCGCAAAGGATCTTGTAGCACCTCTTGAACTCGAACGTCGCGAGGTAGACGACCTGCACCGGGTTCTCGTTCCGGTTGATGACCTTCACCTTCACGGAGCAGTCGTCCTTGCCCGCTTTCGTCACCTTGTCCGACTGCAGCACGACGTTGAAGTCGACGTACTCGCGGTCCATGAGCATGCACAGGTGCTCGAGCTCGACGGAGAGGGGGTAAATCTCGACCATCTGCCCCTCCAACGAGCTCGCGTCGCCGCTGTTCAGAGAGACCTCCTTGCCGCCCGCGCCTTGCAGCCCTCTGGTCGCCTTCTTGAACTGGTCCTTGTACTCGGAGTGGTCCGCCATCGTCTCGCGGTACTCGGACACCGCGAGGTCTTGGTCGATATCAACGGCGTTCCCGGGCGTTTGGAACACGAACAGCTCCGCGCCGATGATCACGCGATCGCCCGCGTTGAGATTAACCTCTTGCCCAGACTTGATCTTGTTACCGTTCACGAACATCCGTCCTTTCCCGACCTTGAGCTTCTTCGCCACGCCGTCGATGGAGCAGTGGTCTTGCACGATGCTCATCGAAGGCGGTCGGATGTCCGCGTCCGTTCTTCCGAACGTCGTCGGCGTCTTCTCCAGGACGCACAACATGCGTCCAGAGCGGAACGGGTCCTCGTCCACGTTGATGAGATACGGGACGTTCAACGTCGCGACGTCTTCAATCTCGGACGCGAGCGTGATGCCGCGTTGCTTGAGGTGCTCCTTTTGCCGTTCGTACTGCTCCGCGCTCGCCGCCGCGGTCGGGTCTGACTCTTGCATGAGCGCGGACTTCTTCTCGCCAATCTGCGTCTCCATGCGTTGGAGGGTGCTGACGGCCTCGCCCGCGGCGCCGCCGCCGCCGCCCGCGGCGAGCTGCGCCCTGAGCTGCTTCACGAGCTCCTGCATCGCGGCGAGCTCGGCGAGGAGCTTCTTCTCCATCGGTGATGACCCCGCGGTGGCTTTCTTAGGCGAGAGCTTGATCACGGACGCGTTGTTCGCGAACCCCAGGGTGGAGTACGTGTACGGGTGGAACTTCACCTCCGGTCGGATCGCGCAGAACAAGTACGTTTTCGCGCACATCATCGTGTCCTTGAGGTACTTGCACAGAAAGTACGAGTTGCAGCCGGAGATTGAAACCCCGGGCTTGAGCTTCTTCGCTTTGAACGCCTCCGCCATCTTCATGAAGAACTGCGCCATCTCGGACAGGGAGAGGTTAATCTTCTTCCCCTGGTCTTGAAGCTCTTTCGTCTTCCCTTGGTCCGCGTGCGGGCCTTGGAGGATGTGCTCGATGCTCCCGTCCGCCTGCTTTTCTTTTTTGTACTCCGCGTAAAAGATGTCGCCCGCGGGTTCCGTGCCCGCGAGATCGCACACGTACAGACGCCCGCGTTGCTTCATCGACGGGTTGTCGGCCATCGGCTTCTCGACCTCTAACGTCATGACGCAGTGACCGCGCGTGGACTGGTGGTTGAACTGCGTCGGGGAGATGGCCTTGCGAGCGTTGCACTTTTGGAAGAAATCGCACAGGTGCGACCACGAGTCGATGGGCACCTTCCCGCACCAGTCGATGTCCATGAACCCGTCGCCGTCTTTCCTCATCCCGGACTTGTACGCCTGCTCTTTCGCCGCGCTGGAGGTCAAATCCCGCACGGTGTCGACGACGTTTTGAAAGTACTTCATCGAGATCTTCCAGTCGTCGCCCTTTTCTTGAAACATCGTGTACGCCAGTCGAGGCAGAATGCCCCACATCGCGTGCGGCGTCTTATGCTTGAACCACGCGTCCGGGGAGTCCGCGGCGTCCGGTCCGAACACCGTGAACGTCTTCCCCGACCCGGACAGCCCGTACGCGAACATCACGACCGCGGAGCCGTCGAGGAGGTTCTCTTTCACCTTCTCCCCGCACGCGTTGTACGCCTTGTCTTGGTCGATGAATTCCATCCCGTTCGCGATCTCCTTGTCCTTCTCGCAGTACTTCGCCGCGTTGTGCGCGGACCACCACGCGTACGCGAACCCGAACCTCGTCTGCGTGTACTTGCTGTTGATGACGTTGACCTCCCCTCCCGCGGGCCCGTCCCCGGTCTGTTCGAGCTTGATCCCGAGGTCGCCCTTCTCGACGAACGGGCGGCATCGCATCGCGACCTGGATGGACGCCATGGCCTATGGGACGATTAGGGGCCAGCGCGGAGAAGGCCGCGCGAATCCGGGGCGTCCTCGCGCGGTGTTTTTGTTCCTTCCACCCGCGTGCCTGCGGACGTTCGGGACGGGAGAGCGAAAGAGGTGAGCGTCGCGCGTCTTCGGCGATCCCTCGATTACGCGGAAAGATTCTCGGGTGGGTGTTATTTGAAGGATTGGGAATCCGCGGTCGCGACGACGACGGCGACGACGACGGCGACGCGATCGACGCCGGCGCGATCTCGAGGCGGGGAGACGGACGATCGACGCGCGCGCACCTGCGCTCGCGCGGGGGGAACTTCGCTTTCTCCTGTCGCCGCCGCGCGTGACGCGCGCTCTGGAGTCCGCGAGGTCATCACGCGCCCTTTCGATGCTGTTTCCGGCGCGGAGCCCGCGGCCTGGAGTGCGACCGACCTCGGCCGCGGCCGCGGCCGGCGCCGCGCCGGCCCTCTATCTATGCTCCCGACAGATTTCCGATCGACAGCCGCGACCCTCGACCACTCCCGCGCGCGCGACCCTCGGCACCACCCTCGGCGCCACCCTCGGCGACGATGGCGTCCGCGAGCGGCCGCGTCGACCAGTCGCCGCCGGTCACGCTCGGGTTCGCGGGAAGAATGGTGAACGGCGGCGAGCGGCTGGACCACTACACGACGAAAGTCGGCGGCGCGCCGGACTGGCCGCCGCCGTCGTCGTCGTCGTTGTCGTCGTCGTCTCCCCACTCTCCCCCGTCTCCCCATCCTCCGCCGCCGCCGAGCGAGATGTTCTCGTGCGGCGTCTGCGGCGCGGTCATGACGCTCGTCGCGCAAGCGCACGCGCCGGTGCACGTCCCCGGCGCGCCACCATCCGCGGCGGACCGGACGCTGTACGTCTTTCACTGCTTCGACGCGAGATGCGCTTCGGGGCGCGGCGGCGCGCACGCGCGCGGGCGGTGGCGAGCGGTGCGCGCGCAGCGCCGCGTCGAGTGCGCGGCGGAGATCGCGATGGTCGCGGCGGCGGAGACGGCGACGGCGACGGCGGCGGCGGCGACGGCGACGACGGCGGCGGCGGCGGCGGCGACGGACGACGACTGGGGCGCGGCGGGCGCGGACGATTGGGGCGGCGGCGGCGGCGGGAAGGACGACCCCGCGGACGAGGAGATGGACGCTCTCGCGAAAGCGCTCGACGCCGCCGCGTCGCTCGCCGCGTCCGAGCCGTCGTCGTCCAAGGGACCCAAGGGACCCAAGGGAAAGGACGAAAAGGACGACCGCGACGGCGACCGCGCCGCCGACGTCGACGAAGGGCTCCTCGCGACGGCGGCGCGCGCGCGTCGGGCGTGGCCCGCGGCGACGCTGCCGGAGTTTTACGTCGTCGCGGACCGAGAGCCGGACGCGCGCGCGGCGAGCGCGATGACCGAGCGCGAGCGCGCGGACACGGAGCGCCTGCTCGCGTCCTACGCCGCCGCGGAGGGCATCGCCGCGAGCTCGGACGCGGCGGCGGCGGCGGCGGCGGCGGCGGCGACCAAAGACTGGAGCGGCGAGGCATACGAGAACGGCGCGGACTCGAGCGGGCTGGACAAGAAGTATCTCAAGTTCAGCAAGCGCCTTCGACGCGCGCCGGAGCAGTGCTTCCGGTACGCGCCGCCGGCGCACGGCGGCCCGGGCGAGAACGCGTGTCTGTGGCCGACGGACGGCGCCGCGCCGGAGACGCGCGCGACGCGGTGCGAACGCTGCGGCGGCGCGCGCGTCTGCGAGCTGCAGCTCATGCCGCCGCTGCTGCACTTCGTCTCCGAAGCCGCGGCGTGGAGCGCCGAGGGAGCGGGAGGGGCGGGGGCGGGGACGGGGCGCGAGGTGCCGTCGGACGCGATAGACGCGTGGGACTGGCAGACGGTGGCCGCCTTCGCGTGCGCGCGCGCGTGCGACGACGACGGCGGCGGCGGCGGCGGCGGCGGAGTGACGTACGCGGAGGAGTGGGTGGACGTCGCGGAGGGCGACGGCGGCGTCGGCGCGCTTCTGGGGTTCGTGCCCACGGCGGAGATGGAGGAGGCGCTCGCGCCCGCGCCCGCGCAGGAGTGTTCGTAGTTGTTCGTAGTCCTCAGTAGTTTATTAGTTCTATCGCGAGTCGTCAGAGAAACGGCTTGAACGCTCGCGGCCGTATCTCGATCTTGCTCTTGCACCACGGACACCGCCGCTTCGCTTTCGGCGTCTGCCATATCCTGATCGCGCACTCGCCGCACTGCCGAACGTGCTGACACGGCCAGAACACGTGTCTCACCGCGGTCGGGCGGGCGCTCGCGTCGCCGCCGCCGTCGTCCGAAGAGAACGGCTGCAAACAGATCCCGCACTCCGCGTGATTCCCGGACATGACCCTCAGGTTGAACGGGACGAGGCCCGCGTCGCCGAGCGCTTCCGCGGTCTCCTTCGCGCTCGCCGCGCGCGTCTCGTTCGCGTCGTCGTCCTCGTCGACGTCGTCACACTCGCGCTCGTTCTCGCGGTCGCACTCGCGCTCGTCGTCGTCCCTCTCGTCCGCCGCCGACGCCGCCATCCCCGTCCCCGTCCTCGTCCCCGCGCCGTCGCCGTCGCCGTCGCCGTCGTCGTCGTCGTCGTCGTCGCGCTTCGGTCGCTTCGCTTCCGGCTCCTCCTCCACCGCGCGCGAGGACACCCACGCGCTCAGCGGCCCGACCGGTCTCGCGCGCGGCTTCGCGCGCGGCGCGCCGACGCTCCCCCCCGCGGGATGGCGCGCGCCACCCCCCGCCCACCGAAACAACAGATCTCGTCGCGCGTCGCCCGCGCCCCCCCCCGCGGTCGACGCCTCCGGGCCTCCGCTCGCCTTGCGCCATCCCGCGCCGAGGTGGCGATCCGCCGCGGACGCGCCCCTCCGCGACGACCCGCCTCCTCCTCCTCCGTTCGCGTTCGCGTTCGCGCGCGCGTCCGCGTCCGCGAGCGGCGCCCTCGATGACGCGGACGCGTCGTCCGGCGACCTCGCGCGACTCTTCGACAGGCACAGCTCGACGTGCTCGGTGATGAGCACCTTGTGCACGTCCTTCGCGCACACGGGGCACTTGGCGAGCCGGGAGTGGTCGTTGTGGGGGGAGTGCATGGAGAGACGCGGGGAGACGCGCGCGGCCCCGGCGGCCGCTCGCGCTCGTCTGCGTCGATGGTTCAAACGAACGCGCAGCTGGAAAATTCCGCTGCCGCGCCGCGGTAGTGCGGTCGTCGTCTTAGCTGATCGGCGAAACGCTTTTTTCACCCACAAGCCTCGGTTTCAAAAAATCGAGACGCCTTTGAACTGGCACCCGTGAACCTGATGATCTCACTTTCACAAACAGCGTCGAGGCGCATCGATCGCGGCCTCGCGGCGAGATCTCCGCCTCCGTCGACGTCGACGGGGATAAGGCGACTTTTCACACACACGTAAGGCGGCGTTCCGCGCCCGACACATCGCGCGCGCGCTCTCCCGACCCACACGGTCAACATGCCGGTCCTCACCGCCGGCGTCGCGCCCGCGCGCGCGTCGCCGCCGGCGACCGCGAGCGCGTCCTCCGCGCGCCGCGGCGCGCGCGTCTCTTCGCGCGCGTCCGTCCCGGACCGCGCGCCGAGATCCTCCTCCTCCTCCTCCGCGGAGACGGACGAGCTCGCGACGACCGGCGTCGGCGGCGCGCTCGCGAGAGCTCGCAGCGCGCTCGCGTCCACCGCGGCCGCGGTCGTCCTCGCGACGACGACGTGCCACGCGCCCGCCGCGCTCGCGCGCGTCGCCCCCGAGCCGCCCGCGCCGACGAACGGCCCGCTCGCGTCGCTCCCTCGCGAGCTCACGGAACCGGACGACATCTTCTACGAGGACTTCACCGTGTCCTTCGCGGGGATCGAGGTCGACCACAAGTACCTCGTCTCCGCGCTCATCTTAGGCCAAGCCGTCGGGTTCGTGGGCTCCGTCGTCGGGGGGAACGAGGCGAGGAAGAAGGGCGAGGAGGTGAAGGCGCTGAACCAGAGCCTTCTGAAGGTAAACGCGGAGCTGCGAAAAGAGATGCGCGAAGCCGGCATCGGGCCGTACGTCCCGATCCAAACGCAGCGGTTCATCAAAAAAGCCCCGGGGAGCAGCACGGACGAGGAGGAGATCCAAGTCGACGGCGTCATAACGACCCTGAAGCGCGGGAAGCGGTTGTTATCCGCCGGCGATCACGAGGCGGCGCTCGCCGAGTTTGACGACGCGTTGCGCGCCATCCTCGGCACCCCCGACGTGTTCCAGGAGGAGTGGAAGGCGCGAAGGAAAGCGCAGAGAGGAAGAGGCGCCGCGTTGGAGCGCATGGGTCGGTTCCCGGAGGCGCTCGCCGCGATGGAGAACGTGCTCGCGCTGTCCGTGGACCACGACGATCACGCCGGGCAGACGGACGCGCTCGGCGTGATCGCGGACATCTACACGGACATGGATCTCCTCGAGGAGGCGGCGTCGTACTACGACCGGTACTTCACGTCGCTGCAGGAGGAGGACGCGCGGGTGAGTCTGGAGAGCGCCGCGGTGGGGGGTGTGGGGGGGTCCGCGAGGATGTGATCGGAGCCGGTCTAATGAGGAGTCGACGACGAGAGCGATCGACCGACAGTGATGAAATGCGAACGAAGGCGCGCGCGCGTACGCTTCGAGAAAACGCGAACCGCTCGCTCGCTTCGAGCGCTCGCTTCGGTTTTAGTCGGTTCGGTTCGTTCGGTGAACGCGGTTGAAATCACACCGAGAAACCGGTCGATCGATCGAATCGAGGAAATCTGAAACCAAAAAGTACAGTGGCCTCCGTCGCAGACCAACTGCCCATACAGTCTGGTTGTACGTACCGAATCGCGCCGGGTATCGAAAAAGCGATTCACCGAGTCGTTGATTGGCTCCGCATCTCGACCCCGCTGCAGAAAGCGACACTCGCCTCGGCTTCTGCAACGGCGTCGAACAAAACGCCGCGCGCGCGTCGTTCCCTCCCGCGGGAACGTGCATGCCCTCCGCGTTAGGGGTCTCCGCGCGCGGATACGCGCCTCCTCGCGGCGCATCGTCGACTCGCGCGTCCGGACGCGCGGACGCCTCGCGCGCGACCCCGCTCGCGAGCGCGCGTCCCGCGGCGCGCGACGGACGAACCGTCGGTTCGCGCGGTAATCTTTCCCACGCGGACGCGTCGTTCGCGCGGCGAGCGTCTCGCGAGGCCGTCGCGCTCGCGCGCGCGAGCGTCGTCGCCTTCGCGACCGCCTCGGGAGCGGTACCGTCCGTCCCGGAACCGGACGCCGCGGACGCCGCCGCGGTCGCCGAGGGGGAAGACGCGCGAGAGCCGTCCGCCGCGCGCGCGAAGAAGAAGCGCCTCCCGTCGTGGTACCCGATGCACGACTTCTGCCTGACGCTCCCGTGGGGGCTGTTCGTCGCCCTCGCCGGTTTCGCCGGGTTCGCGATCGCGGGCAGCACCAAGTCGCTCGTCTTCGGCGGCGGCTTCGGCGCGCTGCTCATCGCGCTCGGCGTGCAGTCGCTGTCGCGGTGGAAGCGAGGGAAGGGCGCGGTCGCGCAGACGCTCGCGTCGCTCGTCGTCTCCGCCGCGCTCGCGTTCGTGATGGGGAAGAAGTGGCTGACGGGGGGTTCGTTCGTCCCGAGCGGGATCGTGTTCGTCGGCGGGGTGTGTATGTGTTTGTTTTACGCGCAGAACATCGCGACGGGGGGGAACCCGCCCCGGGAGAGCAAGGAGGACTGACGGCGGCGGACGTCGACGCGACGGCGGCGGCGCAGAGTCGCGCTCGATCGATAGGGTCTTAGTTAGACCACAGCAGCCCTCTCCTATTCGTTTCGTAGTTTCTTCTCCTCGTATATTACCACAACGCAACACGCCAGCGCGCGCGAGTCATCACAAGCCGGACATCACGCCGATCCTCGGCGGCGGGACATCCTCCACCGGACCGACTTTCCCAGCCTCGAAGGGATTTTCGTTTTCGCTCGCCACCGCCGCCGCCGCCGCCGCCTCGGACTGCGCGCGTTGCCCCGCTATCGTGTTCGAGTACAACCACTTCAGCGACTCGACCGATGCTTCCAATCCCTGCGCCGCCGCCTTCACGTTCCACTCGATCGCCTTCTCGAAGTCTTGCTCGACGCCCCGGCCGCGGCGGTAACACTCCGCGAGCGCGTGCTGCGACGCCGCGTCGCCCCGTCTCGCGCCGACGAGGTACAAGTTCGCGAACGTGACGTCATCCTGATCGTTCCTCTCGCGCACGCCGGGATACGATGAACCAGAATCCATCACGAGCCGCGCGACCGCGCCGAGGCCGAGGTCCGACGACGCCCCGAGAGCGTGGGGCGGCATCGACAGACCGACGGGGCTCTGCCTGGCGGCGCGGAGACACGCGAGGACGCCCTCGGCGTCGAACGGTTTCTCGCTCCCGGGACCCAGCGTCCCGCCGCCGCTCGCTCGCGCGGACGCGATCGCTCGCGAAGCGCTCTCGAGAACCGATGCGTCGACGGCCATCGCAGGCGCGGCGTTCGTCTCCGTCCTCGTCCTCGCGGCGGCGGCCTCGGAAGGGTCCGAGGGGTCCGTCTCGTGGCGCGTCGTTCGCGCGGGGTTTTTGTTCTTCTTCCCGCCCTGAACGATCGTCGCCGCGCGCTTCGTCCCGTCGTTCCCGTCCATCTCCGCGTCGACGGGGCCCGTCGTCGCCGCGGTATCTTCCGAGTTCTGCGGGGAGCGCGCGTCCGCGTTCGCGTTCGCGTTCGCGTCCGCGTTCGCGTTCGCGTTCGCGTTCGCGTTCGCGTTCGCGTTCGCGTTCGCGTTCGCCGCCGCCGCGTCCGCGTCCGCTCGCGCGATCGCCCGTCGCATCCCGCTCAAGACTGCCTCGTGATCCGGCGGCGCGCCCTCGGTCGCGAAACCGCCGAGAGGATACCCCAGCCCGCTGACGTCGCCGAAACCTCCCAGACCTCTACCTCCCAGACCTCCTACCCCCCCCACACCCCCCGGCGCGCCCAACCCGGCGCCTCCCATCGCCCCCACGAGACCGCCGAGGCCGAGCTTACCGTAGTCCACCGCCCCGAACTCCGCGCCGTGCGCGCGCGCGCCCCCGATGCCGGCTAACAACCCGCCGACGTTTACGTTTTGTTGTCCCGCACCGACGCCAGCCTGCGACGCGCTGATCATCGCCATGATATCGCGCGCGCTCAGTGGTGCCTGGGGTTGCTGCGCCGGCGTCGTCCGCCGCGCCGGAGCGGGTCGCGGCAGCGGCAGCGGCGGCGGCGCGGCGTCCGCGAACGCGCCCTCGCCTTGCTCCTCCGGCCTCCGACTCCGCTTGATGCGTATGTACTCCGTGTACTCCTCGATGACTCTCGCCTTGTCCTCTTCCTCGGTCGGCACCTTGTTCGGGTCTTGGCCTTTCTTCGTCTCGTACTCCCACGCCGCGAGGTCGAGCTCCGAGCGTCGCTTCGCCGAGAGCGCCTCCTTCGTCTCCGCGTCCTCGCCCGCGGCGTTCGCGGCGGCGGCGGCGACGTCTCCCAGCGCGCCGCCGGCGCCGCCGGCGGCGGCCGCGGCGTCCCCGTCCCCGTCGCCCTTCAGCTTCAGAGCGCCGTTCCTGCGGAGTTTAGAGTTGAGGTGATTCTTCACCGCGTTGTCCGTCCGACCCGGCAAGACCTTCGCGATGGCGGCCCAGCGATTGCCCAACTTCTTGTACGCCGCGAGCAGCGTCCGCTCCTCCGCGGGGGTAAAGGTATCGCGTCTCAGCGCGGGGTTTAACTGGTTGCACCATCGCAGTCTGCAGCTCTGCGACGAGCGATCTTTCAGCCCTCGCGCGATGAACGACCAGTTCCTCGGGCCGTGGGCTTCGACGAGCGCGGTCAGACGCGCGTCCTCCTGCGCGCAGATCAGTCGCAGTCGCGATCGCGAGGGTGAGCGCGCGATGGGGGTGGGAGGCGACGAGGACGCGTCGCTCGAGAAAGATCGACGCCGCGCGCCGCGCGGAAGGAGGCGGAAGAACGCGAGGCGGTGGCCTCGGCCGCCGAGATTCGCGCGGCGGGGAGGGAGTTGGCGAGGTCGGAAAAGGATGATGGCTCAGCACACGCGCGAACGAGGCGCGACGAGATCGCGACGAACCGCACCTCTGGCGTCCACACGACCTTAAATTTCGAGCTGTCTTTGATCTCCTCGTCCGCGCCCTCGTTCGGGCGCATGATAACGCACCCTCCCCGCGACAGGGGGTGTGCGGGGATCCGCGCGCGGCGAACGCCACCTGGCCAAAAACGTGTTTTTTATGCCTGCTTTATGCGTTAACAAAATCCCCGCGATAGGGGGTGTGCGGGGATCCCTTCGCGGCGAACGCCAACTGGCCAAAAACGTGTTTTTTATGCCTGCTTCTGTTATTGCGTTATCCGAAGGGCGCAGGTTTTATGCTGATAACATTTTTACCTATTTTTATGCTGACGCGGCGGCACTTTAAACGTACAGTACCGGAGGGAAAGTCCGCGACATAGAGCACAGAGGCGCGCGCGGCGACGCCAGCCCGCGCTTCGGATGAACGACGCGTCCGCCGGGCTTCTCATCTTCCTCGGGTCCACCGCGCTCTTCGCGTATTACACCGTCTGGGTCCTCGTCACGCCGTTCATCGAGCCCGGGCACGCGGTGCGCGGCGTCCGCGTTTCGTCTCGCCGGATCTCGCGGTGCCGGCGTTCTCGCTCTCGTCTCACTCGCGCTCCCCCTCCCCTCGCAGGTCCTTCGCGCGTTCCCGGATCGCGCGTACGCGGTGCTCGTTCCCGTCTACGCCGGCGTCGTCCTCCTCGCCGCGGTGGCGTGCTTCCTGGGCCAGGTCATGCTCTCGCACCGAGCGCGACGCGACGACGACAAGCGCGACTGACTGGACGGACCGACGGAAGAAGACTCGAGGCGGCGAACCGCGAGAACCGATCGATGCCCGCGCGGTCGTGGGAGCTCGAGCGCGAGCTCGCGCTGCTCTCGCGCCTCCCACGCGCGCGCGACGACGACGCCGCCGACGACGACGCCGACGACGACGCCGCCGTCGCCGCCGCCGTCGCCGCGCGGTCGAGCGACGACGACCGCGCCGCGCGGGTGGACGAGATCGTTGCGCTGCGCGCCATCTTCGGCGAAGACGGCGACCTCCTCGGACCCGCCGCGGACGCCGCCGCGCGCGACGCGCTGGAAGACGTCGTCGGGCTGTTTCGGTTCGACCTACGCGTGCGGCCGGAGCTGGGCGAGGGCGAGGACGACGCGGACGCGCGCGCGCGACTCGTCGTTTCTCGTCGCGACGACGACGACGACGACGACGGCGGCGGCGGCGTCGAGATCGTCTCCCTGCCGCCCGTCACCCTCAGCGTGATCCTCCCGAGCGACTACCCGAGCGTCTCCCCGCCTGCGTTCGCGCTCAGCGCGTCGTGGCTCTCGCGCGCGGCGCTGACGCGCGCGGCGGACGCGTTGGACGACGTGTGCGCGCGAAACGCCGGCGACGTCATCGCGTTCGAGTTGGCGGCGTGGCTGAAGGACGAGAGCGCGCGCGAGGTGTTCTGCGTCGACGGCAGGCTTCGTCTGCGCGCGTCGGACGGTTGGGCGGGGGAGGCGGACGACGGCGACGGCGGCGGCGACGGCGACGGCGACGACGGCGGCGGCGGCGGCGGCGCGACCGCGAGCGCGGACGCAGCGGGATCGCCCCCGCCCCCCCGCGGGATCCCGACGTCGCGCGGCGTCGACGACGCCGCGCTGGCGATCATGCGCCACGACGCGACCGAGCGCGCGCGGCGGTTCGCGCGCGCGGTCGTTCGCTGCGACGTGTGCTTCGACGACGTCGCGGGGTCGGACACGGCGCGCGTCGCCCCCGGCGCGTGCGCGCACTTTTTTTGCGCGTCGTGCGTCGCGACCATCGCGAGGACGCACGTCGTCGAGGGGAGCATCGCGTCGCTGGTGTGCCCGGCGTGCGGCGCGTCGATCCCACCGCACGTTCTGCGGCGCTTCCTGAGCGACGAGCTGTACGAACGGTACGAGACGATCGCGCTGGAGAGGTCGCTCGCCGCGATGCCGGACGCGTCGCGGTGCCCGCGATGCGAACGCGTCGTCATCGAGGACGGCGACGACCACTGCGGTCGATGCCTCGGCTGCGAGTACACGTTCTGCGGGTTGTGCCGCGAAAGTTGGCACCCCGGGGAGAGCTGCCTCACGCCCGAGCGAAAGTTGGAGGTGCTGCGCTCGAGAGGCGGCTCCGGGGCGATGGCCGCGCTCGGCGAGGACGCGCGGCGGAAACACCGAGAGCAACTCGCGGACGCCATGGCGCTTCGGTACGTCGAGAAAGAAGGCCAACGCTGCCCGAACTGCGGGTTCGGCGTCGTGAAATCCGAGGGCTGCAACAAGATGACGTGCGGGAACTGCGAGACGCGCTTCTGTTACAAGTGCGGCGACGCCGTGGACGGATACGAGCACTTCAGAGACGGCGGGAAGTGCGCGTTGTTCGACCTCGACGCCGTCGCGGCGTGGGAACGCGAGATGAACGCCGCGCGTCTGAACGCGGAGGGACGGCAGAGGGACGCGTACGTCGCCGGGGACGCGATCGCGCCGTCGAACTGCCCGTCGTGTCGACAGATGTGTTACAAGCTCGCGAACAACAACCACATTCGGTGCTGGTCGTGCGGACAGCGGTACTGTCACCTCTGCAGGAAGACGGTGCGAAGGGGCGCGGAGACGGCGGCGCACTTCGGTCCGGGTGTTGGGAAGTGCAGGCAGCACTCCGCGGACTGATCGGGGCGACGGCGGGATAGCGCGGCGCGTTAGGAGCTGCGGTAGACTACTTATGATAGCGTAGACGACGACGAGAACTGCCACGACTGAAGGTGCTCGCCTTGCGAGTACCTTCGTAAGTTGTTACTTCTTTTCGGTTCGGTAGCGGTCGGGCGAGAGTCAACGACTCGTTCTCGTCACCTCCAGTTCCCTCGCGCGCGTCCTCCTCCGCGCACGCCGGCGAGATGACGTCCGAGACGACCGACGCGCCCGGTGAGGAAGGGAAGATGGAGGCGAAGCGCTCGCAGCTGATGGTGCGCGCGCGCGTCGTCGTCGTCGTCGTCGTCGTCGTCTCGCCCGGCCCCGCGCGATCGCGCGTCCGCGTCTCGAGATCTGTGGGCACCCGTCCGTCCGACGCGCGCTGACGTCGTCCCCTCTTCCCCTCCTCGCCCGCGCGCGCCCCGCCCCGCCCTCCGCGCGCAGGACCGACTGACCGCGAAGGACGAAGCGCGCCGAGCGGACGCGGACGCGCGCAGGGCGGAGGCGGAGCGCGCGGCGGACCCGCGCGAGAACGTCGACGCGTTCCTCCGCGCGTTCGAAGATCGCCGCGTCGCCGTCCTCGCCGCGGTCGACGCCGCGACGGCGGCGCACCCCGACGCGGGCGCGGACGCCACGCGCGAGACGCTCGACGCGCTTCTTAAAGATGCGCTCGAGATGGAGAAGTCCGTCGCGGAGGCGTCGTACTTCCTTCCGCCGTACGACGCGCGCGCGTGCGCGGCGGCGACGGAGACGACGAAGGGCGTCGTGCAGTCGACGCAGGCGACGCTGCTTCCGAAGAAGAAGTTCTCGTTCTCGTCGCGGAAGAAGAAGGAGAAGGCGAAGGAGGTGGAGGGGGGAGAGAGGGAGAAGGAGGTCGGCGAGGTCGAGCGCGACGTCGAGCGCGCGAAGGCGAACGCGCGCGGCGACTCGGCGGCGGCGGCGTCCGCGGCGGCGAAATTAGCCGCGTTGACCGCCGCCGCGGACGACGGCCCCGGGCTGCGCGACCTCACCGGGGAGACGTGCGTCGTCACCGCGAGCGAGCTCCGCGAGGCGAACGGCACCGGGGCGGGGGACTACGTCCTCGTGAACCTGACGGACGTCACCGTGTTCATTCTCGGCGCCGTTCGAGCGTTGCGGTGCCATAATTTAAAAAACGTGCGCGTCTACGGCGGTCCGGTGGAAGGCAGCGTCCACGCGCAAGGGCTCGACGGGTGCCACCTCGAGATCGCGACGCGACAGATGCGCATACACGACGCGAGGAACGGGACGGCGTTTTACCTGCGCACCAAGTCGCGGCCGATCATCGAGCACAGCACCGGCGTCGGGTTCGCGCCGTTTACGTTTTCGTACGACGGGTCAGAGGACGCGTTGGCGCGCGCGGGCATGGAGCCCGACCCGGGGACGTGGCGAGAGGTGGACGACTTCGGGTGGATCAAGCAGCAGCAGTCGCCGAACTGGAGGATCATCCCGGAGGAAGAGCGCGTCGCGCCGCCGCCGGCGCCGTAGCGCGAGCTCGTTCAGGCGAAAAGAATGAATGACAAAAAATAGCTCGACGACGGCGCGTCTATCTGTACCTGTCGTCGCGCGCGACGCTGTCGCGCCCGAACCCGCTGTCCGCGGTCCTCACCTCCATCCGCGACGTCCTCGTCTTCGGCGCCGCCGAGAATCGGTTCGCCGCGACGACCAGGTTCCCGGCGCTCTTGAACCGACGAGGCGCGACTCTCTCGCGTCCCCCCTCCGCTCGCGCTCCCGGGCTCGGCGTCGAGTGCCGGCTGCTCCGTCGCGACTCGTCCGAGCCGCCGTCGGAGCCGCCGTGCCCCAGCTCGTTCAGCGACAGCATCGACGCGTGTGGGGACCCGTTCACCCCTCCCGGGTGCGACTGCGCGCGGTACTTCGACGCGACGCCGCCGAGCGCGGGACCGGGGCCCTGCTGCTCTTGCTGCCCGACGCGCCTCGCGAACGAACCTCTGGACTCGTACCGTCCGTCGTGATGCCCCACGTGGTCGAATCGGTTCGACGCGATCACCGCGGTCGCCGCGGACCTGAATCTTCGCCGCGTCGGCTTCCCGGACCGGTCGTTCGTGATCGGCGCCCCCTCCGCGGTTTTGTTCGCCCACGACACGCGCTTCTCCCCCGCCGCTTTGAATCGATTCGCGACGAGCACCGCGTGCGCGGCTCTTCGAAACAGCTGGTGGTTCCCGGTCTTGTTGTTGCCGAACAAGCGTAAGATGGACGGCGAGCCGCCGTCGACGTCGCTGCTCGGGGCGCCCTGAGGGCTCGAGCTGCCGTCCAACGACGACTGCGGCAGCCCGCTCAGCGACCAGAAGCTGCTCTGCTTCTTGAGGATCGACTTCGAGGGGACGCGTTGCATGCCGCCGCCCGTCGAGGAGGGCCGCTCGAGTCGCTCCGAGAACGCGACCGAGTTCCTCCCTAACGGCGGCGAGTCCGTCGAGTTTCTTCTCTCGCCGCCGTCGTCGCCGTTACCTCGCTCGTCCAAATCGCTGAGGTTGCTGAACGACGACGACCGAGAGTTGAGTGGAGAGAGGTTGCCGAATATCCTCGCGTGCGGCGTGTCTTGTCGAAACGCCCCCCCCGTCGCGCGTCTCCCGTCCCCCGCGGACGCGCGCGACGCCGACGCGAACGACTCTCGCTGGCTGCCGCCGTTCGAGCTCGCGCGGCCGCTCGGGGGCGAATCTCCGGGGGTGTCGCTGCTCTTGTCGCCGCTGCCTTCGCTCAGGACGCTCCGCTTGCTCTCGCTCCTCAGGTTCCCGCTGCCTCCGGCTCGGAGCTTCAGCGACTTCGCGCTGTTGTTCCTAGACCCGCCCGGGGTGGACCCCTCCGAGCTGGACCCCTCGTTCGAGCCCTTGCCCCCGCCCCCGCCCCCACCGCGGACGCTCTCGAGCCACTCCAAGATGATCCGCGCCACCGCGGCGTGTCTCCCGCTCCACCCGTGCCCGGTGTCAACGCGCACCGTCTCCGTCGGCTTCGGCAGCGTCGCGATCTCCGCCTCCGCGCCCTTCTCCCCGTCCTTACACATCACGTCCCCGCTCGCGACCAAGAACAGCTTCGGCTTCTCGCTTCGGCACTTCCCCCCGCCGGGGATGAGCATCGCCTTGACGCCGAACGGGTACGATATGCCGACGAACCCGGCGACGTGATCGCTTCGCTCTTGGTCCAACGCGCCGAGCGCGACGCTCGCGCCGAAGGAGTACCCCGCGACGTACACGCGCGTCGGGTCGACGCCCTGCAGACGCGTGAGATACCTCGCGCACGCGAGGACGTCGTCCTGCTCGCCCTGGCGCATCCACGTCCGCTTTCCCGTGGACGCGCCGACGCCTCTGAAATCGAATCGCAACGTCGTCGTCCCCGCCGCAGCGAGTCGACGCGATACGTTGACCATCAGCGGGTTGTGCATCCCGCCCCCGATGAACGGGTGCGGGTGGCACATCACCACGGCGACGCCGTCCAGAGACGCGTTGGGCGAGCTGGGGGTCGCCGGCCGCGCCAAGATCGCGCGGAGCACGACGCCGTCGCTGGATTTGATGTTCAGCTTCTCCTCCTCCACCGCCGTCTCGTCCGCGGCGTCCGCGGGCGTCGTCGGGCACTGCGAGAACGCGAGAGCGAGGGGGAGGGCGGGGACGCGCGGTCGTCGGTCGATGGTCGCGGGAGAGAGGGTTCGAAGAACGCGCGCGAGGCTGGGGGCGGGGACGATATCGAGCGCGCGGGGGGGGAAGCGGCGGACGACGCGTCGCGTCGCTTGCGAAGAAGAAGAAGAATCGGCCGCGGCGCCGCGGTCGCGTCCCTTCGCGCACCTTCTGATACCACACCTTCCCGCCCTTCGCGAAGTACATCTCCGCCTCTTTCCCTAGGTTCAAGACCGACGCCGGGTTCTTCCCGCCCCCGGCGCCGCTCGAGGACGGCTCGAGGCCTCGGTCGTCCTTCTCGCGCGGCGACCCCGGCGCGGTCTTGCTCGTGCATACGCTCTGGCACTGCCCCATCTCGCCCGCTCCGAATCGATCTTTCGAGACGCGGCGCCTTTCGTCGATCCCCTCCGCGCGCGATCCCCGATCCCGCCGCCGCCCCGCGCGCGGACGCTCCGCGCGATGCCGATGCCCTCGCCGCGCGCCACCGAGCCACCCGCCGAGCGCGCGCGCGAGCGCGAGTGCGGCCGCGGCGGCCGTCTTTTGTCCGAACAGAAAAAGAACATAGGGTCAAGGGCCACAGTTCGTTGTGTGTCACGTCTAGCTAGCTAGATCTCACGTGTTTGGTATCGAAGTCAACCGACCGACCGACTAGTACAGTACGCGTCGTTCGTACTCCGAACTGTTTGCGCACACGAACGTCGGCGTGCATGATGACGTGGAGCACACCGCGCGCGTCTGGCCGTTCAGTTCGGGCGCGGCACGCTCGACCCCCAACCGGCGCGGCGACTGTGACGTCGTCGCTCGCGCGCGTCTCGTCTCGACGCACTCGCCGCGACGCGCGGAAGGCATCGACGGCATCAAACCTCGCTCACGGCCGCGCGCGCGCCGCATTACTCCGCAGACCCATGGCGTCGCAATGCGCCGCGTCCGCGCGCGCGTCCGCGTCCGCGCCGCGCGCGTCGGTTCGTCGCGTCGGAACCGGCATCAGCATCGATCGACGCGTCGGTGCCGATCGCGCACGACGCGCGCGGCGCGCGACGACGACGACGACGACGACGACGCGCGCGGCCGCGGCGGACGACGCCGTCGGCGCGATCGGCGCGCTCGCGAGCGCCTCCGCCGTCGCGCTCGACGCGATCGCGGACGCGCGCGACGCGCTGACGGCGTCGCTCGCCGGCGCCGTGTCGTCCGACGTCGACGTCGACGTGTCATCGACCGCGCGGCAGCTCGACGCGTCGCTCGCGGACCTCGCGAGCGCGCACCCCGCGCTCGCGGGCGCGCTCGCGGGCGCGGTCGCCGCGGGCGTCGCGCTCGCGACCGCGCGCGTCGCCGGCGCGGGGACGGGGACGGGGACGGGGACGGGGACGGGGACGGGGACGGGGACGGGATCATCGACGTCGCGCGCGGACGGCGTCCCGGAGGGACTTCCGACGACGTACGACGTCCCCGCGATCCGCGCGTACTGGAGCGCGCGGCCGCTCGCGTCGCTGTCGCGCACGTCGTCGCTCGTCGCGAAGCTCGCGACGTGGCTCGCGGGGTTCCTCGGCGACCTCGCGTCCGGCGCGGAGACGGTGGAGCGGAACGCGCCGAGACGCGCGGCGGCGCTTCGCGATCTCATCGCGTCGCAGGGGCCCGCGTTCGTGAAAGTGGGGCAGGCGGTGGCGATCCGGCCGGACCTCCTCCCGAAGGCGTACCTCGACGCGCTGCAGGAGCTCCTGGACCAGGTCGCGCCGTTCTCGAGCGAGGAAGCGCGCGCGCTCGTGAGGGCGCAGTTGGGCGGGCTGGACCTCGAGGACGTGTTCGAAGACGTCGGCGCGTTCGACGCGCCCGTCGCGGCGGCGTCCATCGGACAGGTGTATAAGGCTAAGCTGCGCGAGAGCGCGCCGGGGGTCGACGCGAGCGAGTTCGAGACGTGGGGCGGCGACGTCGCGGTGAAGGTGCAGCGGCCGCGGATCCTCGAGGTCGTGACGCTCGACCTCATCGTGATTCGGTCCGCGTTGGAGGCGGCGGTGAGACTGCCTCCCATACGACCCCGTTCGCGTGGTGCACGCCGTTCCTTGAGGACTTTTCCCGTCGTCACTCTTCACCCGCGCTTCCCGTTCAACGTTTGACCGGTAAGACGTTCGACTGACCGATCGCTTCACCCACGCAGGCGGCGATCCCGACGGGCGGGAACGACGTCTTGGCGCAGATCGCGACGTCCGCGAAGGGGTTCATCCCCGTCCTCGACGTCGCCGCGGAGCGATTCCTCGAGGAGCTGGATTACACGTTAGAGGCGTCGAACGCGTCTCGGTTCGAGGCGGACATGGCGAGCGTCGAGGTCGTGCGAGGCGCGGTGAAAGTCCCGCACGTCTATCGCGGCGTCAGCGGGCGCCGCGTCCTCGCGCAGGAGTGGGTCGACGGGAAAAAGCTCACGGAGATCACGTCCGATCCGAGCACCGGGCCGCTGCGCGCGAAGCTCGTGCAGACGCTGCTGAACGCGTACATGGTGCAGTTCTTGGAGACGGGGTTTCTTCACGCGGATCCGCACCCGGGGAACTTCATGCTCATGCCGGACGGGAGGCTGTGCATTCTCGATTACGGGATGATGACGACGATCGAGCCGGAACAGCGGATCGCGTTCATCGAGTACATCGCGCATCTGAGCGCGAGGGATTACGACAAAACCCTCGGCGACCTCGTGAACCTCGGGTTCGTCCCCAAAGAGCTCGCGAACGACCCGGTGAACCGCGCGATCGTCGTCCCGGTGCTCGCGGAGACTCTGGAGACGTTATACGGCAGCGGCGGCGGCATCACGAAAAAGACAGACGCGCTCAACGCGCAGAGCGCGTCTCGCGTCGGCGAGCTGTCAGACAAGCTCGAGGAGATGGCGAAGCTGTACCCGCTGCAGCTCCCGCCGTATTTCGTCTTGATCCTTCGCGCGTTCGGCACCCTGGAAGGGTTAGGCCTCAGCGTGGACGAGAACTACGCCATCGTGGACGAGTGCTTCCCGTACGTCGCGCGTCGGATGCTCGCGGACGACTCGCCGCGGATGCGCGCGGCGCTTCGAAGCTTCGTGTACGGCGGCGGCGATCGCCTGAAGATCTCGCGCGTGAGGGACATCGCGGGCGGGTTCAGCGAGTTCACGAACAACATGGGGGAGACGGAGGACGTCGCGGCGGCGGCGGCGGCGGCGCTCAGGGCGAAAGCTGGCGACGCGGCCGCCGCGAACGCCGCAAATGCCGCGACGGGCGGCGGGAAATCGAAAGCCGAGGTGGACGCCGCGACGCGAGACGCGCTCGGACTCATCTTCAGCGCGGAGGGCAACTACCTCCAGGAGATTCTCGTCGAGGAGGCGGTCAGAGCCGCGGACGCGGTGACTCGAAACGCGGCGACGACGGCGTGGTCCGGGCTCGCGTCGTCCGCGCCCGCGTTCGCCGCGCTCGGCCTCCTCGCGCCGCCGCTCGCGCTCACCCCCGGGGTCAACCTCCCGATCGTGCTGTCTTTGATCGCGCGCTCGAACGACGACGCGATCAAGCTCACGCGCGACGACAAGGCGAACCTCGCTCTTTTGCGGTCGATCGCGACGCTCGTCGCGCCCGACCTCGCGAACAGGCTCGGTCGCGCCGACGCGCGCGCCGCCGCGGCGAACGGCGCCCTAACGGGTCTGTGGTCCGTCGCGGGCGCGTCCGGGTTCAACGGCGGGTTCGCCAGCGGGGGCGGAGAAATGCGCGGCCAGGGCGGCATCGCGCTCTCGCCGGAGGAGATCCGACGCGCGTACGACGCGGTGACCGAACTCGGTCCGACGGTGGCGCCGGGCGTGGCGAGGATGGGGGATCAGTTCGCGCGGAAGCTCGGCGAGAGGCTCGCGGAGCGAACGCGCGAGGACTTGAAGAATTTCCCCGCGCCGTTCGGGCTGCTCCCTGTGCCGGGCGCGACCCAGGCCGTGGAAGCGCTCGCCGCGAGCGTGCGCGGCGCGCCGAGGAAGTAGCTCGTACTAGTCGCAGCGCGCGCGAAGCACGTCGTTATTATTTACGTTGATGAAGTTGATTGCCATTCTGTTGTTGATTGCCACGAAACCTTTCACCGAACGCGACCGCTCCCGTCGTCCGTCAGTACCCGTCGCAGTTCACCCCCAGGGCTCTCGTCCCGCCCGTCTCCCCGAACGCGCACAGACCGAACCGATTC
>MDSW01178398.1_pt1 | contig 25262 bp, 24 predicted proteins | sample 811171 | NCBI WGS metagenome assembly MDSW01 (sample SAMN05326641, study PRJNA326480) | marine metagenome | isolation source: seawater | place: Atlantic Ocean: North West | collected 2012 | reverse complement strand
TTTCAGGAAATGTAGAAAAAATTAAAATAATTGAATTTGAAAAGCTCATGCTAGATACAAAAAATACAATGCTAGATATTTCTAAATTTTTAAATATTAATTTTGGGGATATTTTAACTCGTCCAACAATGTATGGTCAAAATATTGGAATAAATAAGATTATTGATGATCCAACAAAATCTATTAACAGCAGTTTGATTATTAGATTAGAAAATATTTATTATAAGAAAAAAAGAAAAACTATGACCGGTTTATTATTTTTAATTTTTGACAAAACAATTATAAAAATATACAATAATAAATTTGTAATGAAACTTATAAAATTATTTAAAGGTGCAAAATAAATTGAAAGTATTAGTTACAGGAGGCGCAGGCCTCATTGGTTCAAACTTGGCAAAGAAACTTATAGAATTAAACTATGAGGTTTTTGTTATTGATAATTTATGGAGAGGGAAAAAAGAGAACTTATTCCATAATAATAAAGAAATAATTGATTTAAAAACAAATTTTTATCAGCATGATCTTAAGGATTATAATAATTGCCTTGAAGCGTCAAAAGATATGGATATAGTAATCCATTTAGCTGACATTGTAGCTGGTATCAATTATGTCTTTGATAATGAGCTATTTGTTTATAGATCAAATGTTTTAATGAATTCAAATATGATTCATGCTGCAATAAAAAATAAAGTTAATAAATTTATATATGTTGGTACAGCATGTAGTTATCCTGCCGAAATGCAGTCTGAATTAAATCCACCCCCTTTTAAGGAAGAAGATGTATATCCTGCAAACCCCGAATCTTCTTATGGATGGAGCAAATTAATGGGTGAGTACGAATGCGAACTAGCTCAAAAAACAAATAGCATTGAAGTTGGTATTCTTAGGCTTCATAATGTTTATGGTCCACCTTGTGAAATTTCACCAGAAAAATCTCAAGTCATTCCTGCGCTTTGTAGAAAAGCTATTAATTTTCCAAATGAAGAATTTATCATATGGGGTTCAGGTGAACAAAAAAGAGCATTTCTTTATGTTGACGATGTAATAAAAGGAATTATCCAAACACTTGACAGAGGCATGAATAAAGGCGTGATCCAGATTGGACCAAGTGAAAGTACATCAATAACAAGCATTGCTGAAAAAATTGTTAATCTTTCAAACAAAGAAATAAATATTCAATATGATTTAACAAAACCAGAGGGAGACAAAGATAGAATAGCCGACTGGTCCAAGGCTAAAAGCGTGATTGATTGGGAGCCTAAAATTTCTATTGAAGAGGGTTTGAAAAAAACCTTCGATTGGGTTCATAGTTATATCGAATTAAGCAAAAAATAAATTGAAAATAATATACCTTACGCAAAATATGGCGAGCTATAAAAGTGCTTCGTATCAGCAGGATGTTATTAATCATATAGTTGAAGCTGAAGAAGTTTATTTATATGGCCCAGGATATGAAAACTATAATATTTCTGACACAATTGATGATATTATTGTGAAATCTAGTTTTGAACCTGATGTAATAATATTGGGTCATGCTTGGTTAAGTGATAAAGATGGAGATGATAGAGACCCACATCCAAGTCTACAATTAAATAAATCAAATATTTTTAAGGTAGTTATTTTCAATAAAGAATACACAAACCTAAAACACAAAATAAAATTTGTAAAGAAGAATAAATTTAATATAGGCTTTACCCATCATCACGATTTAAGTCTTTTTAAAAAATCAAAAACTCCGTTCGTATTTTGGCCATTTGCTTATGATTCAAGAAAATTCACTTATCATCCTAATAGCAATAATATAGATATTGGGTTTTCAGGGATCCTACAGAATTTAAATAAAAATGCCTCCCAATCAGATATTAGAGCTAAAATTATGAATTTATTTTATTATTCATTTTTTGATGTTCCAATTAATAAAAAAAATAAATTTAAAGAATTAAATATCTTTTGGAATAGTATTAGCCGTTCAACTTTTGGAAGATATCTAAGTATTTTATTAAATAAAAGAAAGTACTTAAGCGATGATGAATATTCAAATTTAATTCAAAATTCAAAGATTTTTATCAATACGTTATCTCCAATGGGTTTAATTAGCCCTCGATTTTTTGAATGTATGGGATCAGGAACCCTTGTTTTTTGTGAAAATTCAAAATTATACAATAATATTTTCCCAAACGATATATATGTTAGTTTTAATTCTGATCTCAGTGATTTTATTGATAAGATTATGTTTTATCAAAATGCACAAAAAGAAAGAAAAAAAATTACCAAAAAAGCTTACGAATTTGTTTCAAGAAAACACACTTGGGAAAAGAGAGTAAACGATATGATATATGCAATTAAGGGTGCTATGAAAAATGTCTAATTTATTTAAAATTCCTTTAAAATTTATTCGTCTTGCCCCCCTAGAATCATGTTTAATTCTTTTTAGCTCTATTATTTTAGGTTTACTTCAGTCTTTTACAGCATTCATTTTTATCCCTCTGTCAGATGTTTTAGGCATAGAAGTTGGTGAAAATAATAAAATCATCTTAATTATAAAGTCTGCGTTTGAACAATTAGATTGGAAATACAATATTGGTTCAATATTGATTTCAATGGCCATTTTTATTTTATTTATCTCACTGATAAATTTTTTTACAAAAGCTTATAGCGCTCGTATTTCAGCGAAATTAATTAGACGATTAAGAATTGAGGCGATTAGCTCAGTTTTAGATGCAAAGTGGTCATATTTCACTTCAAAAAAATCTGGAGAATTTATTAATACAATAATAACCGAGGCCGGTAAATCAGCTGCTGGGTATGTTGATTCAATTAATTTCTTTTCTGCATTGATACAGGCTCTTGTGATGATGGCTTCTGTATTCATTATTGATTTAAGAATTGCATTATTTTCGGTTATTGTTGGGATATTTATTTTACTTTTTTTTAAGAATTGGGTTAAAAAAGCTGGAATAGCCGGAATTGAATCTCATGAATTAATGAAATCTATAACTGAAAAAATAAGTGATGGAATGGCAGGAATAAAGCCACTTAAATCGATGAATCGTGATCATTTGCTTGAGCCACTAATAAGAAAAGAGACAATTAGATTAGAATCAAATCAATACCGTTTATTTTTAGTTTCTGCTATCCCCCAGATTTTTAGAGAACCAATTATAATGTTTTTTATTGTTATTGGTGTTTTTTTTATAACTACAAAATCACTAATGCCACTTTCAAACTTAATTCCATTAATATTATTATTTCAAAGAACAACTCAGCAGTTCGGCGTTACCCAAGGGACCTTTCAAGCAATTAAAAAAATGGAACCTTTTCTTATTAGTTTAGAAAAAAATATCTCCTTAGCTTATTTAGAAAAAGAAGAAAACATTGGAACAAATAACGCATATTTTGATAGCCTAATCAAATTGAGCAATGTCAGTTTTTCATATGGAAAACTGACAATTTTAAAAAATGTTGATTTAAGTATTAAAAAGAATCAGTTTATTGTAATCGTTGGACCTTCAGGTTCTGGAAAAACCACTTTATTAGATTTACTATGTGGCCTATCTAAGCCGGATAGTGGAAATATTACAATAGACAATACAGACTTAAGCAATATTGATATTAAAAAATGGAGGAGTAATATTGGCTATATACCTCAAGATTTATTTTTATTTAATAATACAATTGCAAATAATATTTCTTTAGGTGATTCTAAAATAAAACAATCAGAAATAATTAAAGCAATTGAACGTGCGGGAGCTTCAAAATTTGTTTCAGAACTAAAAAATTCAATCAATACAAACATTGGAGAAAAAGGTTTAAAATTATCTGGAGGCCAAAGACAGAGACTCTCAATTGCGCGAGCAATTGTTTCAAACCCAAAGCTCTTATTGCTAGATGAGGCAACTACAGCTCTTGACCCAAAAACTGAAGATAAAATATTAAAAACCTTGAGCGATCTTACAAAAAAAGGGATGACTATTGTAGCGGTATCGCATCAACCTGCAATTTTAAAAATTGCTGATACTGCATATAAACTTGAGAATGGGAATTTGTTGGAACAAGCATAATAAATTAAAGGTAAATAATTATGAATATAATAGGAATAATACCAGCCAGGATGGCTTCATCAAGATTCCCTGGCAAGCCAATGAAAAGCATTCATGGGACTCCAATGATAGGTCATGTTTATAATAGAAGCAAGATGTGCAAAAAATTAAATGATGTATATGTTGCAACCTGCGATGATGAAATAGCTGATTACATTAAATCAATAAATGGAAAGGCAATCATGACATCAAAGAAGCATGAGAGAGCAAGCGATAGATCGGCTGAGGCAATGCTCAAGATTGAAAGTGATTTAAATAAGAAAATTGACATAGTAGTAATGATTCAAGGTGATGAGCCTATGGTAACCCCATCAATGATTGAAGATTCCCTCTTACCTTTTTCTGATTCAAGCGTTAATGTTGTTAATCTAATGTCAAGAATTAAATCATTAGAGGAGTTTGAAGACCCAAACGAGCCTAAAGTAGTTTTTGATAATTACAGCAATGCAGTTTATTTTTCTAGAGAACCCATACCTTCAAGAAAAAAAGGATTTGATCAAGTTCCAATGTATAAGCAAGTATGTATTATACCATTCAGAAGGGAATATTTATTACAATTTAATGAAATGCCAGAAACAAACTTGGAGCGTATCGAATCTATCGATATGAATAGAATTATTGAATCTGGACAAAAAATAAGAATGGTAGAAACTAAAGAAGCAGTATATAGCGTTGATACTGATGAAGATTTAAAAAAAGTTGAAACTATTTTTAAGGATTTAAATTAAGGGCTATAATGAAGTTAAATAAAAACCTTGCAATCAATGGAGGGAAGCCAGTAAGAAGTATTCCAATGCCACCAAGACATCTAATTGGAATTGAAGAAAAAGAGATGGTACTTGAATTAATTAATAAATCGATTGAAACAGGTGACGCTTTTAGATATTCTGAGAAATATGAGAGAGAATACGAAAATAAATTTGTTGATTTTATGGGAGGTAAGGGATACGCTGATGGCGTTAATTCAGGCACAAACGCTCTCTTTTCAGCTATAGGGTCGCTTGACCTGAAGCCACAATCAGAAGTAATTGTACCAATAATGACTGATGTAGGTGGTGCAACACCTGTTATATATAATAGACTTATTCCCATTTTTTGCGATGTAGATTATAGATCTTATAATATTAGTGCCGATCAAATAAAACCTCTTTTATCAGATAAAACAGGGGCGATCATTGTAGCTCATATTTCTGGAGAATCTGCAGATATTCTTCCCATAATTGAATTAGCGAAAGAAAAAAACATTTTTGTAATTGAAGATTGTAGCCAGTCTCCAGGGGCAAGTATAAATGGAAAAAAAGTTGGAACTTTTGGGGATATTGCAATTTTTTCGACTATGTCTAGCAAGCACCACTGTACTGGCGGACAAGGAGGCGTGGTTTATTCTCAAAACAAAACCCTAATAGAAAAAAGCAGACAGGTGGCTGATCGTGGTAAGCTTTTTATTGATCATAAATATTCCAATAGAAATATAAAACTAGGGTTGAATTGCAATATGGATGAAATTAGCGCTGCAATAGGATGCGCACAAATCAAGAAGCTGCCTAATATAATTTCAAGTACTAACTCAATTGGTGAAAAAATAAAAAAACACTTAAAGCTAAATTCTAAAATCATGCAAGTTGGATGGCAACCTGATAATTCATTTTCTGTGTATTGGTTCATCAGAGTGAAATTAGATGTTGAAAAAATCAGTGTTTCAAAAAAAGAATTTTGCAAAGCCTTATCACTTGAAGGTATACCCTTAGCTGAAGAATATAGATATATTCCAATAGAAAAAGAGTGTTTCAATGAAAATGAGTTTAAAGATTATATGAAAACTAACTCTGAAAACGTTTCTTTTTCAAAAAATTATATAAATGCAGATACTAGCATTAAAGATCATTTTAATATTTTCATTAGAGAAAGTTTTGACGATCAAGCAATCAAAGATATTATTGATAGTTTAAATAAAGTTGAAGAAGCATTTTATGTCGAGTAAAATAGTTGTATTGTGTGGAGATCATCCAAGAAATATTTTTTTTGCACAAGCCGTAAATAAATATTTTGATTTAACTGGAGTGATTTTGCAAGAGCGCGAAAAGATGATTCCGAATAATCCCAATTTTTGCTCTAGTAAAGATAAAAAAAATTATATAAAACATTTTGAAAATAGAAAAATTTTTGAAAATTATTATTTTGGTGAGCAAAACAAATTAATCAAAACAAATATTCTAAAAGTAAATAAAAACAACCTCTCATCTAATAATACAATAGAATTTTTGGATAAGTTGAACCCCGATATAATATTTGTGTTTGGTGTTGGTATAATTACTGATCCACTTTTATCATTCCTACCTAAGAATACAATAAATCTTCATAGTGGCATAATTCCTAAATATAAAGGAACAGCATGTAATTTTTGGCCATTTTACTTCTTGGAGCCAAATTGGGCTGGTGCAACATTTCATTTTTTAATTAAAAAAGTTGATGGCGGTAGAATAATTCACCAGGTTGTTCCTGAATTAAATTATGGCGATACAATTCATCAAGTTGCATGCAAGTCAATTTTAAAAGCCTGTGAAGATATTAAAAAAGTTGTTAATGGATTAATAAGTGGTAACATTAATGGAATTCCTCAGAATTCATCTGGAATGCTATTTAAGAACATTGACTTTAGGCCTGAGCATCTTAGAGTTGTATATGATCAGTATGATGATAATGTTGTTGATCATTTTCTAAACGGAGATATAAAACCAAAACACCCAAAACTTGTAAAAATCGATAATTAAAAAATATAGGATGAAAAGATGAATGATAATAAAACGGTACTTATAACAGGATCTAGCACAGGTATAGGATTTGCGTGCCTCAGATTTTTTTTAAAAAAAAAGTGGAATGTATTAGCGCACTATTATGAAGATACTGAAAAGTTTGTTAAACTAATCAATGAAGAGAATGTAGAATCAATAAAGTGTGATTTTTCAAAAGAAGATGATTTTTATAGTTTTATAGATAAAATAAAATCCAAAGAAGTAAGTGCATTAGTAAATTCATCAGGCTGCTACGATAATTCACATACTTCAAGCAATAGAATACAATCTGCTAAAAATATTTTTCAAATTAATACTATAGCTCCAATTATGATTGCTGAAACTGTTATGGATAAAATGAAAAAATTAAACTATGGTAGGATAGTTAGTCTTAGTTCTATTGGTGTAAAATTTGGGAGTAATATGGAAAATATTTTTTATGGTTCAAGCAAAATAGGTATAGAAGCAGCAACTAGATCTTTAGCTAGAGAGGGTTCAAAATATAATATTCTTGTTAATGCAATTCGACCAGGTATAACTGACACTGAATTCTATAAGAGAACCGGCAAAGGTTTGACTGAAAGGGTTAAGATGATTCCATTAAAACGAGCTGCAGAACCAGTTGAAATGGCAAACTTTATTTATTATTTATCTTCTGAAAAAAATACATATATAACTGGTCAAGTTCTTCCTATAACTGGCGGGGAATAAATCATTAATAAAAAAATAATAGTATTTGTAACTCATAGCTTAGGGGAGATGGATGTTCTTTTGCCTCTTTTTTTTGCTATGCAGAAAAAATATAACCTAAAAATAAAGGTATATTTTACAGTAAATAAAATCTTTCATGATTTTAATTCTAATAAATTTTATAAAAGTAGTTTTGAACAATTAAACATTAAATCAATAAAATATCAGTTACCAAATAAGTTTGATTACAGAGATAAAATAATAGATAATAAATTTTATAAAATTTTATTTAAGTTATATTTTATCATTTTAAAAATAGTTAAATACCCTTTAATTCTTCCTAAGTTTTTTTGGGCTGATTTTTTTATGCATGAATATAGTAACCAGACTGGATCAACCTGGCCTCTATATTTTTTTCATAGGTTTTTCCCGAAGAAAATTTTTGTCTATATTCATGGTCAATCACTTAATCAACCTCCAATGAATCCAAGAATTGTAACAGCAGCAGATAAATCAATTATGCTTGTATGGCACGAAAATAATATTCCCCTTGTCAAGTCTATGGGTTATAAAAATTTGTATATAATTGGTATGACAAAATTTTATAGCGAATGGATAAATCATTTGGATAAATATAATCAAAATAAGAATAATAATGAAAAATTTGTATTAATTTTTACTAGAAATCCTGATCATAAATATTTTATGAATCATGATCTTTACAAATATCTACTATTGACATCTTATAATGTAATAAGAAAAAATCTTGGTGACATAAAAATAAAAATTAAATGCCACCCAAGAGAAAATAAATCATTCGTAAATGGATTAATATCAAATAATAACATGAAAAACATCTCGATTTCAAATGAGCATGCTGGTATTTTATCAAAAAGTGCTTATCTAGCAATTTCATTTTGGACTTCAGCAATTTTAGATTCACTATCAGTTGGTACACCATCAGTAGAGTTTTATAAAGAACCAGAAAATTTTAGATTTATTGAGCCAAAAGGATCGATGTATAAGAAATACAATTTTGATTGTGTTAGCAATGAAAAAGATCTTACTAAGTTCATTACTAAAGTTGAAGATGGAAAATTTAATTCACCTAAAATAACTGAAGAATTTTATAATTTTAAAGACATTAATTTTTTATAAACCTATTTATAACCGATTATAAACTAATGAAAAAGATACTTTTAATTTTCAAAATTTTTACTAAGCCACGAAAAGCTGTTAGTTTTCTTTTTTTTACTTTGTTTAGCACGCTTCCAGTTCAAATAATTAAACTTTTCTACAGAATTATTAACTTAGTTTTTGGCAAGAGTTTTCAGTTAAACTTCTTTTCCAGGCTTCAAAATGAGCTTGATTTAAAATTAAACAACGATGGAATATATTTTGATGGATCAAGCAAATCAGGCGCAAGCCGAGCTTACAGGTTTTTAACAAAAGAGCCAGAAACGTTATACTGGATTAATACTTTCTTTAAACCTGAAGATACATTTTATGATATTGGCGCAAATCTTGGTGTATATAGCCTTTATGCAGCTAAAAAAGTAGGAAGTATGGTGGTCGCTTTTGAACCTGAATCATTATCATATTCAGTTTTAAACAAAAATATTTATTATAACCAGCTACAAGATAAAATTATGGCATTAAATATTGCTCTTCATGATGAAGACATAATTTCTAATTTGAATATCAGTAAATTTGAACCTGGTCGATCAAGCCATAACTTTTATGAAGAATTAGATCATAACCATAAAAAATTTGTTCCTGCACACAAGCAATCTGTAATTGGCATGAAGTTAGATACCTTTCTTTTAAATGAAAATATACCATTTCCAAATCACATTAAAATTGATGTTGATGGAAATGAACATAAAATTATTAAAGGAATGCAAAATTGCCTTGAAGATGAAAGACTGAAAACAATTATGATTGAAGTTCATATGAAGCTAGATGTTCATAAAGAATTAATTAATTCTTTGAAAAATTATAACTTTTATAGATTAAAAGATGATAAGTTTATTAATGAAGAATATGAAGAGATAGGTACACCAAACATTTTTTTTGCAAGGTCAAAATGAGTCTCCCTGTTTCTGGTAATCTTTCAGATCATCTTGATAAGTCATTAACTCATTGTCCAAGAGCTAATTCCATTGTTAAAAATGAGGTTAGTGACATTTTTGAATGTGAAAAACTTCTAAAAGAATGGTTTAATCGAGATGTAATTTTATTGTCATCAGGAAGAGCGGGCATCCATCTTTTTTTGCAAACCATAGGTTTTCAAAGATACAAAAATAAATTAGAAATTCCTTTTTACCTATCACGGTGTGTAATTAATGCAATAACACCAACAGCTTTTCCTGTAAATTATCCTGAAAATTCTGATGGAATTTTATATTACCATCAGCATGGATTCCCGCAAAAATGGGAACCAAAATCAATAAATATTATAGAGGATATTGCACACTCTTTTTTTTATACTGAAGAAACAGGGAGTAGAAATTGGATAGGAGATGTTGCAGTATTCAGTTTGCCTAAATTTTTTTCGATGAATGGCTTAGTTGGCGGCTTAGTTTTACCCAATAAAGAGATTTCATCAAGAATAAAAGAATTAATTAATTCTCATTATAAAACGAACCAACAAGAAACCCGAGAATGGATGAGAAGTATGCTTAATGATTCATATAAGTCAAATGATGAAATAAAAAATATTTATTTAGATTCTGCTTATGAATTACTATTAAAACTTGTCTTGCCTGACCCAATTGATCTTGTCGGGTTTCCAAAAACTATCGAAGAAATAAAAAGAATAGGAAAAGCACGAAAAAAAAGAATCGAATTTTTCTTTAATTTTTTTAAAGATGATATTTACCCAGAGAGCTTTTGGAATAAAGAGGATGTTTTTTTACCATTTGCAATTCCTTATTTTGGAAAAGGTGACCTTAACGTTTTAAAACAAATAGATGTAGCACTTAACGAATTAAATATCAAATCAGGAATTTATAACATTGATATTAATAGAAATTCCAGAAATTCAAACTACAGACCTTGCGTATTGATTCCTTCACATCATGATATTCCGATGGAAACATTTGAAAAAACATGCCAAATAATAACAAATAATGATAAATAGAAATTAAAAATGCCCTACGAACTAGAATTTTGTAATAATAATAAAAAATGGGATGAATTTGTGTCAAATTCATTGCAAGGAAATATTTTTTGTATGTCAAGATTTCTTAATTCATGGGGTATGACTTCAGAAAAACTTTTTGTAACAAAAAATGACCAAATTATGCTTGGGGCATTATTGATTGATCATAAGATAAAATTAGTTAATCCACCAATACGTTACCAAGGTATATTATTCTCAAAAGAAATATCAAGCTTTCCTAATCATAAAAGAGTAAAAGTTTCCCTTGATTTGGTTGAGTTTCTTTTAGATGAACTAACAAAAAAATATGATAAAATAAATTTTTCACTTTTCCATACCTTTGAAGATTTAAGAGCGATTCAATGGTTAAATTATCATGAGCCCGAAAAGGGGCAGTTTAACATAAATTTGAAATATACCGGGATTCTTGACATTTCTAAAATTGATAACGTTGACAGTCTATTAATGATTATGAGAACTGCAAGAAGACAAGCATACCGTAAAAATAAAAAAAACGGATTTACTTTCGAAGAATCTGATGATGTTGATATTTTTGCTTATTTACAAGATCTTACATATAAGAGGCAGGGTTTTTCCATTGAGGATAATGAAAAAAAACTTTTTATTGATCTTGTTGATGGTCTAATTGATGATAATTTAGGTAGATTATTAGTTTGTAAAGATAAAGATGGTAAACCTGCCGCAGCTTCTTTTTTTATTTTTGATAAGAAATTTGCTTATTATTTGTACGGGGCAAATGATCCAGATTATAGAAAATATGATACAGGAACGGCTATTATCATTGATCAATTAATATTTTTTAAAGAAAAAGGTATAAACCTTATTGATTTTTGTGGAATAAATTCACCTGCAAGAGGTGATTTCAAAACAAGTTTTAATGCCCAGCCAATCCCATTTTTTGAGGTAGAATGGAAAAAAAATAAATTTTAATTGATTTTTTTTTCTCTAGCTTAGGCAATTAATACTTAATAAATTTGACACAACTTAGCTTAAATGTTATATCTGAGAGCATTTTGTGTATAAATACAGATAATTTGCGGAGTAAAAACTAATAATGAAAAATAAATTCGAAACAGCCAAGCCTACAGTTGAAGTAGTTGCAGAGAGCAATAAGGCAAAAGTAAATCCTACAGCAATTACACAACATAGGAGCGGAGAGGATTTATTTAAAAATCCTGATGAAAAATTTCAAACATACAGAAGGGAATGGGAGGAAAGGCCTCTAAATTTTAATCCGGGTAATTTTCCTCTTTTTATTGATATTGAAACAACAAATGCTTGTAATTATAGATGTACTTTTTGTTCTACAACTCTAATACCTAAGGACCAACAAGGGTTTATTGATGAAAAAATAGTATATAAAATAATTGATGAAGGCAAAGAGCTTGGACTGTACGGAGTAAAGTTCAATATGAGAGGAGAGCCCACACTTCACCCCAAATTAGCTGATTTTGTTCGTTATGCAGTTGATGCTGGTCTCATTGATGTATATTTTAATACAAATGCTTCTAGGCTTACTGAGGAGAAATCGATTGAAATTATAGAATCAGGCTTGACTAGAATAACCTTCTCGTTTGAGGGATATGAAAAAGAATATTACGAAAAAACCCGCGTAAGGGGAAAATTTGAAGATGTTGTTAAAAATATTAGAAGGTTTTATGAGTTAAGAGATGAATTAAAATCTTCAACACCGAAAATACGTATTTCCGGTGTACTTTTGCCCGAAATGAAACAAAATCTTGACACATATATTAAGTTTTGGGAGCCCTACGCAGATCAAGTTTCAACAAATGATTACATTGAAGAGAATGAAGATAATCACAGATTAAAAAATGTTAAGTCAAATTGGGCATGCAATCAGCTTTGGCAAAGAATGGGAGTTTGGTGGGACGGTACTATTTTATCTTGTAATCAAGATTATTATGCAGATCTTAGCCTAGGAAATTTGAAAGATATTTCATTAAAAGAAGCATGGGAAAATAAATTTCATAATGATTTGAGAGAAGCTCATATGTTGGGTCAAGCTCATCTTTACGAAAGATGTAATAAATGCAGCTTTAGACAGCAGCAATTAAATGACTTTATGGGGGTGGAATAATTTCCCAGCTTTCATTGCTAATTTAGCTATACGATTTTATTCAAAAATATTTTTTATCTTAAATGTTGACTAAGAAAAAAAATAACAACATTTATTTAGCAACCACATCATTTGGATTGCATTCTGATAAACCAATTCAAGTCTTAAATCAATTTACCCAAAATGTAAAATATAATGATGCTGGAAAAAAGCTTGGTAGCCATGATATGATTAATCAATTAAATGGAATTGATGGAGTAATAGCTGGAACAGAAAATTATAATAAAGAAAATCTAGATAATTTAAATGATTTAAAAGTTATTTCTCGTTTAGGTGTTGGAATTGATAATATTGATATTGAACATGCAAAAGAATTAGGAATAAAAATTTATACAACATCAACATCACCTGCCCTTGCAGTAGCAGAATTGGTTTTAGGGCTAATAATTAATCTTAGTAGAAAAATTTCGCTTAGCCACTCTGATTTAAAGTCAAAAAAATGGAATAAAAGAATGGGTCTATTGCTTTCAGGAAAAACTCTTGGTATAATCGGCTTAGGAACTATAGGAAAGCAATTAGTAAAAATTTCATCAGGGTTTAATTTTAATATTTTAGCATTTGATATAAATATTGATAACGAATTTAAGGATCAATATAATATAACATACTGCGAACTTGATGAGTTACTAGCTAAATCTGATATTATCTCTCTACATTTGAACTTAACAGAGCAAACTAAAGGTTTAATAAATAAAGAAAAACTTGATTTAATTCAACCTAATGCTATTATAGTAAATGCATCTAGAGGTGAGATTATTAATGAAGAATTTTTATTAAATGCTCTTAAAGATAACAAGATTGGAGGAGTAGGACTTGATGTATATAATGAAGAACCTTATTTTGGACCGCTTAGTAAATTTGATAATGTTGTATTAACACCACATATTGGATCGTACGCAAAGGAATTAAGAATCCAAATGGAAATTGAAGCGGTGAATAATCTAATTAAAGGTCTAAATGAAGTATAAGAAAGCATTAGTAACAGGAAGTTCAGGGTTTATTGGAAGTCATATTGTAGATGAGCTCAAAAAGAATAAAATTCAAGTAGTTCTTTTTGACTCTGTTCCATCAAAATACAACTTAGATAATGATAAAGAAATAATTGGGGACCTTCTTAATATTGATGATATTAAAAGAGCAGCTGAAGGGTGTGATGTAATATTCCACCTAGCAGCTCAAGCTGATATTCAATTATCTTCTGAAACACCTCTTGAAACGGTAAAAAACAATATCATTGGTACACAAAATCTTCTTGAGGTAGCTAGAACAAATCAAATAAATAGATTTATTTTTGCAAGTACGATTTATGTTTACAGCAAGCTTGGTAGCTTTTATAGAGTGTCAAAGCAAGCGTGTGAAAAAATTATTGAAGAATATCAAAATCAGTTTAACACAAATTACACAATATTACGTTATGGCTCACTATATGGACCAAGGGCTAATAAATTTAATGCAATTAATAGTTTTCTAATTCAGGCGCTAAAAAACAAAAAAATCATAAGAAAAAGTAATGGCGAGGAATTAAGAGAATATATTCATGTGATGGATGCAGCAAAATTATCTGTTAAATCTCTAGATAGTAAATATGAAAATAGATATTTGATTATTACTGGAAACCAGCAGATTAAAGTTAAAAATTTATTAACAATGATTAATGAAATTTTTGATAGCAAAATTGAAGTTATTTATAGCAATGAAGAGGAGCTCCACCATTATCAGATAACCCCTTATAATTACAGGCCACAAGTTGCGGAAAAAATTTCTCAAAACTTATATCATGATTTAGGACAAGGATTAGTTGAGCAAATTTATGACCTTGAGTCTGAATTGAACCCATCGGATAAAAGACAAAGTATTTCTTTAAGAAAACAAAAAAAATGAAAATAATTGACTTAAGCCATCCGATATTTGATAAAATGCCCGTTTATCCCTCTGACCCCGAAGTAAAAATAGTCAAAGAAAAGGAAATTCAATATAATCGATCTGATCTACACACTTTTTCAATGGGAACTCATACTGGAACCCATCTTGACGCTCCATCTCATATCATAAATAATGGCAACTCTATTGATGATATTCCTTTAAAATCTTTCATAGGTCGTGCTTTAAAAGTTGATTTATCATCCTACCAAAAAGTATTAGATTTTAATGAAGACCTTGATGGCGTTGTCCTTAATACAGGATGGTATAATAAATATAAAAACCCAAAAATTTATTTTGGTAAAACTAGACCTAAAATACCAGTTGAATTTATTGAATTGCTTGTAGAAAAAGGGATAAAGTTTTTTTGTTGCGACTTACCAAGCGTTGATCAAAGCGGATCTACACAAAAACCTATTCATAATATATTACTAAATAAAAATGTAGTTATTTATGAATCTCTAACAAATCTTGGAAAACTGCCATCCAATAAGATTTTCAATTTTATTGGATTCCCATTATCATTCATTGGGCTTGATGGATCTCCAGTTAGAGCAGTTGCAATCATTGAATAGGTTTAAAATTGATAAAAGGTTTAATTTTTGATTTTGATGGTGTTATAGCTGAATCTATTGAAGTGAAAACAAATGCTTTTGCAAAGTTATATAATGAGTATGGTAAAGAAATTAGTAATAAAGTTATTCAGCATCATAAATTAAATGGCGGAGTTTCAAGATTTGAGAAAATAAAATTTTATCATCAAAATTACTTAAATAAAAATATTACTAAAGATGAATTAGAAAAATTATTAAGCAAATTTTCAAATTATGTTGTCAGTGGTGTAATCCAATCTCCATATGTAGATGGAGTTTTAAATTTTATTAAGAATAAATTTAAAGATCATAAATTATTTATATCCACCGCAACTCCAACAGAAGAGATTAAAACAATAATACAGGCAAGAAAAATAGAAAATTATTTTACAGATGTTTTTGGATCTCCAGATAAAAAAACCAATCATATTGATTTAATAATGTCAAAACATAAAATAAACTATAATGAATTAATTTTTTTTGGAGATAGCGAGACTGATTATTTTGCAGCGGAAGAAAAAAAAATTAAATTTATATTAATTGAAAATAATTATAATAAATTATTTAGGAAAAACTACAGTGGCAAATCAATTTCAACCTTTAAAGACTTCAAATGAAAAAAAATAGCATAGAAATTCTTCGTAAGAAATTAAAAAATAATGAACCATCAATAGGCACTTGGCAACAAATTCCACATTCATCAATTTCAGAGATTCTTGGTAACGCTGGATATGAATGGGTTGCAATTGACCTTGAACATGGTTCTATTTCAATTAGTCAATTGCCAGATTTAATTAGAAGTATTGAGCTTGCAAATTCCATACCTATTGCACGTATTGCAGAGCCTACATCATTACAATGTAAACAGGCATTAGATGCTGGTGCATTAGGAATTATAGCACCAATGATTCAAAACCGGGAACAATTAGAATTGATTGTAGAAGCATGTTGCTTGCCTCCGGCGGGCAAAAGGGGCGTAGGATATAATAGAGCTAATCTCTTTGGCAAAAATTTTGATGAATACAATATCCAAGCTCAAATTCCACTAATTATTGCTCAAATTGAAAGTATTGAAGCAGTAAATAATTTAGAGGAAATATTAAGTGTAAGCAATCTAGATGCTGTTATAGTTGGCCCCTATGATTTATCTGCATCAATGGGCATTACAGGGGATTTTGAAAATAAAGAATTCATTAAAACTATGAATCAGATATCAGAATTATGTAAAAAAAATCAAATAGCTTTAGGTGATCACGTAGTTCAGCCAGATTCAAAAAAATTATACCAAAGAATTAATGAAGGCTATTCTTTTATTGCTTACGGCACTGATGGAGTTTTTTTAATAAATAACTCTATTTGTCCTGCGTAGATTATTCTTTAAAGAATAATCGGATTTTACAAAATTTGGACAAAAAACCTAATAACATAATACTTTTCTTTACGTATGGAGTTTCTCTTTATAGATGGGAAAAAACCGGAATTATTGATAGAGAAGTCAAATTTTATCAAAAATTAATCCAGAAGTATAATATAAATGTTACGTTCATTACCTATGGCGATGATAAAGATCTTGATATTTCAAAGCGCTATAGAAATATAAATGTAGTACCCGTTTACAAAAGGTTTCGCAAATCAAAAAATAAGGTATTTAGATTTTTAAAATCATTAATAATACCTTTTTATATTAAAAAAGAAATAAAAAATGCTGATATAATTAAAACTAATCAAATGTGGGGTTCATGGGTAGCCGTCATAGCCAAATTTTTTTTTAATAAACCTTTAATTATAAGATGTGGTTGGGAAAAATTTTACTATAATACTAGTGGATATGATTATTCAAATAGATTTATTACATGGCTTATATCAAAGGTTTCATATGAATTTTCAGATCAAATCATACTTACCTCGAGTTCATCTATAGAATTTATAATTGAAAAATTTAAAATTAATAAAGAAAAAATAAACCATCTCCCAAATTGGATTGATACAGATATATTTTTTCCTTCAGAAAAAGAAAATAAAATTTTGTTTGTAGGAAGACTTGTACCAGATAAGAATCCAGAAATGCTTTTAGAGGTATTAAAAAATACAGAAATGAAACTTGATATATTAGGTAGTGGATATCTAAAAGAAAAATTATTAGACACAATAAAACAATCTCACATAAATGTATCAATATTACCAACTATTCCTAATAATAAGATGCCTGAGCTGTATAATAAATATTCAATATATGTAATTTGCTCAGATATTGAAGGGAACCCAAAAACACTCTTAGAAGCAATGAGCTGTTCTTGTGCAGTAATTGGTACAAAAGCACCAGGAATAAAAAATATAATAAATAATAATCAAAGTGGAATATTGGTAAATAAAAATGTTAATGAATTAAGGCAAAAGCTTAAAGAGCTTTGGGATGATAGTTCGCTAAGAAATTCTCTAGGTAAAAAAGCTAGAGAACAAATAATAAATAATAATTCATTAGATGTAATTCTCAAAAAAGAATATTTAATTTATGATAATATTCAAAAAAATAAACATACATGAAAAATATTAATCATTTAATAATTCTTTTATATTCTTTTTGTAGTGGGGCTACTTTTTATTCACCAATTCTTCGAATTGGTAATGCGACATTATTTGATTTTCTTTCAATTATATATATAGCTCTTAACTGGAATTCTGTCAAAATAATCTTTTATAATTATAGAAAACTTTTTACCTATATATTATGTTTTTTTGGAGTTCTTCTTTTTTCATCTTTATTCAATTCCATATATATATATAATACCACTTCTAATTTTGTTTCATTGATAAGATATCCTGTTTTTATTTTGATATTTGTTGTCTTTAGTGATTATTTAACAAAAAAAAATAGCTCTATTTATTATGTGATTTGGCCATTTGCATTGGGTATAATTTATATTTCTATATCTCAATGGATATACGCGTATGCTCTAGGAATTACCATTTTTCAAACAGGTGAGCAATTTCAGTTTTTTGGACTTGATTATCTGCATGATCAATCAACATTAACAGGGAGTTATATTGCTATAAACCCCAATGATATTGGTGTTGTTTCTGCAATGATTTATCCATTATTATATCTAATAATTTCCGATTCAAGACAATCTACCTCTCTAGCTAAATCAATAGTTTATTTAATAATTATCTACTTTTTAGTAACCATGTACTTTACAGGTCAAAAAACAGGTATGATTCCTATATTTATTTTGATTGCATTTATATTTTATGATCAAATCTATCCAATCAAACCTTATAAGACTTTCTTAATTTTTTCTTCGATCATTGCATTGATTTATTTTACGCCAGAAAATATTTTTAACTTCAAAATTGAAAATATTTTTAATTATATAAATCAAAGGTTTTCAAGAATAGATTCAATTACATCACGTTTAGAATTGAAAGTTATGGCGCTTGAAATTTTTTCTTCAAATCCTATTTTTGGCGGTGGACAAGATGGTTTTCAAATAAAATATGGAACAAATAATCCACATGATTGGAATTTTCAAGTTCTATCTGAAACAGGGTTAATTGGGTTATTCTTTTATTTGATTATCATGGTCTATATTGCGAAAATAATTCAAAATAATTATGGAAATAAATTTCTTTTACTTTATATGTTAATCTTTATCGTTGTATCATCTGCAGGGGGTAGTAATTTTAATGCCCATCCTTTTTGGGTAACCGCTTCTTTTTTGGCTTCTTACAATATATATATTCAAAATAAGCAATTATTATGATCAAAAAAGTTAGTATTGTTATGGCGGTATACAACGAACCAAAATCATGGCTCAAAAAATCTATTGAGTCTTTATTGTGTCAAACCCATAAAGATTTTGAAATGATTATTATAAATGACGGCTCTACTAACCCTGAGACATTAGATGAGCTTGATTTACAATCAAAGCTAGATAGCAGAATAAAATTATTTCAAAATTCAAATATTGGACTAACATCAAGTCTTAATTATGGAGTTTCTAAATGTGATACAAATATAATTTTTCGTCAAGATGCAGATGACTGGTCTGATCATAAAAGGATTGAGTATCAATTAGAATATATCAATAATGATCCAAAGGTTATACTTATTGGATCAACGCCAGTATTTTGCCAATCCAATGGTAAACCAATTTTTAAGAAGAGTTTGCCTCTAGATTACCCTTCAATAGTAAAAGCTTTTCCTGAGAGCAATCCATTTTGCCATGGATCAGTTTGCTTCAGAAAAGATAAATTTGAATCTATTGGCGGATATGATTCAAGAATTAAATTTTCACAGGATTATGATTTTTTTTGGAGGTTATCTAAAATAGGAAAAGTTATCAACTTAAACAAACCTATCTATTTTCTTCGAAGGACTGGAACATCAATTTCATCAACTAAAGGAAATCAGCAGATAATTTATGATAGGTTAATTATTAGGAAAAATACACATAAAGAATTTGACTCAATAGATTTTAATGAAGCAGAAAATGAAATTAGAAAAATTGGCGATACTAAACAAAATCTACTTAGATGTGGTGATGAATTGTTACTTGCAGGTAAATTTTTATTATCTTTTAAAGCATATAGTAAAGCAATTTATTCTTATTTAGAAGTCAAAGGGTTGCTTAAATTATTAAGGTTAATAGTATGGATATTACTACCTCTAATAAGACATAAATTGTTTTCTACCCCAAATGAGCGATATAACAAACGAGAAAAATAAAAAATTTATTATTACTGGAGGATGCGGGTTTATCGGATCAACACTATCCAATTATTTGTTGAGTAATAAATTTGCAACTGAAATTTTAGTTATAGATGATTTGAGTAGTGGATTTGAGAATAATTTACCAGTTTCAAAAAAAATTAAATTTATAAATTGCAAGATTCAAGATTTTGATGAAACCTTACTTGATGATAGTTTTTGCGGAATTTATCATTTAGCAGCTCAAACTTCAGTTCCATATAGCTTTGAAAATTTTTTCAAAAGCTCTTCAAATAATCTTTTAAGTACATTAAAAGTTATAGAAATTGCTAATAAAATAAGTATACCTGTAGTCTATGCATCTTCTTCAGCAATTTATGGAAATCTTCCAAAGGGTAGCGATACTAATTGCAAAACCGAAATTCTTTCACCCTATGCTCAAGATAAATTAACTATGGAAGATTATTTTAGAATATCGCATGAAATATTTAATGTACCCTCAATCGGCCTTCGATTTTTTAATGTTTATGGGCCTAAACAAGATCCAAAAAGTCCATATTCGGGAGTAATTTCAGTCTTTATAAATAATTTGATTAATGAAAAACCTGTAACTGTTAATGGTGGTTATCAGACTAGAGACTTTGTTTTTGTTAATGATGTTGTCAGCGTTCTACATCTATCAATGCAAAGGATAAAGAAAAATGAATGTTTGGCATTCAATGTTGGTACTGGAGTCTCCATATCAGTTGATGCTTTACTCAAAAAATTGATTCAAATCACACAAAAAAAACCTAAAATAATTAGAAAAAAATTACCATTTGGAGATCCAAAAGAATCCTCAGGTACATATAGTAAAATGGAAGATTTTTTAAACATAAAAACCAATTCATTTTATGATTTAGAAACTGGATTATTAGAAACAGTGAAATATATTAAGGACAACTTCAGTGGATAAAACTTACGAATGGGCAGTCATTGGTAGTGGAATAGCAGGTATATCAATAGCAGAAATTTTATCAAGACAAGGCCATGATGTTATCCTTATTGAAAAAAATGAAGGCCTTGCATCAGAAACCACTCGCGAATTCCATGAGTGGCTTCACACAGGTTCGCTTTACACCTTGATTCCTGATCGTTTAAAAACCTTACGTTTTGTTTTAGGTGCAATTGATGATTTAATAGAGTTTTATTCTTCTTATGAAAGAATGAATATAATACCAACTTTAGAAGGCTTGAGAATTGACAATTCTAATAATGGTTGGTTTAATGATAACTACATATATTTTAATTATAGAATAAAAGGTAGGAAAGTTACTTTCCCTTGGTTAATAGGTGTGGCAAGGTCAATTTATTTAATTAAAAAAATTCATCAACATGATTGGTTAAGAAGAAGAGCTGGAGAAGTTGAGCCATTTATGAAAGGCTTTATACCTTCCCTACCATCAATGCTTAAAGAATTAATTACATTTAGTTCAAAATATAAATCCGTAAGAACGCCGGACTTTGGAATAAACTCTAGAATTTTGCTACGGGATATGATTTCAAATTCCATTAATAATGGATTACAAATTTCTTTAAATAATAGTATCGAAGCTATTTATGAAGAAAATGGCTTAAAAACTCTCAATGGTTCTAAAGAAAATATTAAAGCCAAGAAAGTAGCTATTTGCTCTGGTGAGGGAATTAAAAAGTTTTCAAATGTTAAGATTAGCACTACGTTTGCTCCTATTGCAGTAGTTTCGGGAGTCCCTAGAGAAACAAAGTCATTTGTTGAGCTAGATTATTTTCCTAAAAACTGCATCAATTTATTAACAAAAGATGATGGATATGGGTTGGCGGGTGGAATTACATTGAGACAAAAAAATCAATGTGATGAATATTTAGACAAAGTAATGCAAAAACATAAGAAGCTTAATGGATCTATAAAGGAAGAATACAGATACATAGGTTTAAAAAATGAAATAACCTTTAAAAATGAACCGCGTGGTTACTTATATCACATAGTTGAATCTGGTAATGATGTTTGGTCTATAATACCAGGAAAATTTTCACTAGCTTTTAGCTTGGCTCCTGAGTTTTATAGGCGAGTTTATAATAAAAATCCCAGTAAAAAATTCACTCCAATACGCTTAGATATGGATTCAAATCAATTTGTCTCTAATACCGTTTGGTTTGACATATTAAATAAGAATAGGAAAAAATAATGGGCTTGATAAAAATACCATCTGCATCAATAAATTTTTTTAAAAATAATCTTGATGAGATTTTTGAATCTGGAAATTTTGCAGAAGGTAATTGGAATAAAGAATTAGAAAATTTTGTAAATAATATGACAGGTTCAGCTGATGCTATTCCAACAAATTCAAATGGCGCTGGACTAGTTGCACTAATGAGTATATACCGTCAAATTCATGGAAGATCAGATGTTATGATACAATCAAATACTATGTATGGCGTTAAGACAATGGTCCCAGCTTCTGGTTGCAATTTAGTAGGCTATATTGACTGTAATGTTAATTCTTTAATGCCTTCATTGGATCAAGTTAAAAATTCAATTTATTCAATTGAAAAAGAGCAGCGAGAAAAATTAATTATTTTACTTTCACACATTGGAGGAATAGTAAACCCTGATATTTATGAAATATCAGAGCTTTGTAGGCAAGAAAAAATTATTCTCCTTGAAGATTGTGCACACAGTTTTGGATCAACATTAAATGGTAAGCATACAGGTCTTTTTGGAGATGCGGGAGTCTACTCATTTTATGCTACAAAATCTATTCCTGCTGGAGAGGGAGGAGTAGTTGTAACTAACAACCAAGAGCTTGGGAAAATGGTATCAGATTTTGCTATTTATGATAGATTTGAACAAAAACTTCCCCTAGGAAATAATATTAGAATTTCGGAAGTACAAGCTTTATTGGCTTTTTCAGTAGTCAAAGAATGGTTAGAAATAGTTACCAATAAAAAAAATATTGCTGATAAGTATATACCAATCTGCGATGATAAAAATATTAAATATATAGATCAATTCTCAGAGGGTCAAAGCGGTAATTATTATAAATTTATCATTATAAGCGAAACACCAATAAATAATAAATATCCAAATATTAAAACAAAAACCTCAGCTGTTTATGATTATCATATTGGAGCAACTAATAATGTTTATGATAAACATTTATGCTTACCAATTTGGTATGGCTTAGAAGATAGTGTTATAGATAATGTAATTTTAGAATTACAAAATATATAATAAGTAGTTTATAGATGAAAATTTGCTATTTGGCTAATTCCAAAGGTGCACATGAAAAAAAGTGGGCCGAATATTTTGTAAATAAAGGACATGAAGTAAGTTTTATATCTATTGATTCTAAAGGTAATTTATCAAATGTTGAATCAATGATTAACATTGATATATATAATGTTCCTATAATTTATTTTAATAATCCAAAAATAAGAGCATTATCAAGATTATTTTTATCATTTTTCATCAAAAGAAGAATTAGAAATAAAATAAAGAAACTTAAACCAGATATAATTCATGCTCATTCAGTTCAGTATGGCTTTTTGGCTTCTAATCTACTACCAGATATACCAGTAGTGTTTACCCCAATGGGTTCTGACGTCATCATTTATGCTCAAAAATATTTTCTATATAAATACATGGCTAGAAAAGCTTTTAAAGGAGCAAATATTATAACAGGGGATTCTAGATTAATCCAAAATTCAGGATTTAAAATTGGAGCTCGAAAACAAAAAAACTACATTATTCAAAATGGTGTTGATAGATTAATTTTTCATGATAAAGTCGAAAAGGGTATTATTAGAAAGAAGTTTAATTTTAACTCAAATGACAAATTAATTCTCTCCACTAGATTAATAATTGATAATTCAAATATAAAGCAGATAATTAAATCATTTTGCAGTTTAAAGAATGAAAATGAAAGAACATTTTTGTTACTTATTTATAGCTACAAAGATGAAAAATATTACGAAATAATAAAAAAATATTTACAAAAAAATAATCTTGAAAAAAATGTTATCGATATAGGAAGAGTTGATTATGAAGAAATTCCAAAATATATCGCCGATGCTGACATTTATATTTCTATTCCAAAATCAGATAGTTCTCCAAAATCAGTATATGAAGCTATGTCATGTGGAACGCCTTGTGTTATTAGTAATATTGAATGGACGAATAACTTTATTATTCATCAAAAACACGCCTTTTTGACAAAGTGGGAAAATGAAAAGAAAATATTTTATTCCATGAAAGAGACTATTTATAATGATAAATTAAGAGATACGATAATTGCAAATGGTAAAAAATTAGTTTCAAGCAAAATTGACTACCATAAAAATATGTCTAAAATGGAAGATTTAATGCTTGATGAGATCGGAAAATAATGATAAATATCGCTCAAATCGGTGTTGGATATTGGGGGCCAAATCTACTTAGAAATTTAGTTGAAAATCCTAAATGTAATATAATTAGAGTTGTAGATCTTTCTGAAGAAAGACAAGCTTACGTAAAAAAAACATACCCAAATATTGATACTAGCAATAGCATAGATGATATAATAAATGATCCAAATATTGAAGCAGTAGTTATAGCAACTCCTGTATTTACGCACTATGACTTAGCTATGCAATGCTTAGGGTCTGGCAAAAATATACTTGTTGAAAAACCCCTGGCAACAAAATACGAAGAAATTGAAACTATTAGTAAAATAGCTAAAAAGAATAACCTCATCGCTATGGTAGGACACACTTTTTTGTATAACTCAGCTGTAAAATATATGAAAGAAGTTATTGATAGCGGTGAATTAGGTGATATAAGATATATTTACAGCCAAAGACTTAATCTTGGAAGAATTAGAGAAGATGTTGACGCTTTATGGAACTTAGCTCCACATGACATTAGTATAGTTCAGTATCTTTTAAATGATGCCGAACCCCTTTCAATAAAAAGGTCAGGTCAATCATACGTTCAAAAAAACATCGATGATGTAGTTTTTTTAAATCTAAAGTATCCAAAAAATATATTAGTAAATATTCATGTAAGTTGGTTAGACCCAAACAAGGTTCGTAAAATGACTGTTGTAGGCTCAAAGAAAATGGTTGTTTACGATGATATTGAT
>MDSW01006484.1_pt1 | contig 25265 bp, 40 predicted proteins | sample 811171 | NCBI WGS metagenome assembly MDSW01 (sample SAMN05326641, study PRJNA326480) | marine metagenome | isolation source: seawater | place: Atlantic Ocean: North West | collected 2012 | reverse complement strand
TGTTAATGTTGTTTGATATAATTGATTACCAACACGGATAAATTGTATCACGTTTGCTCCAACTTTTCTAAAAACAGGAACACCATCTTGCAATTCAGACAAGGTTGGTTCCCCTAAACTTACAAATTGTCGTTCTTGACGTTGTGATATTGATAGTCGTTCTTCTCTATTCTTAGGCATTATCGTGGACTTTTTTCCCTGTAAATTATGGAAATATCACTTAAAATAAAATTACTATCTGTACTACCTGTAAGTTTTACTTGAAATGAGTTTATGTTACGTGCTTCAGAGGACGTGTTGGGTTTTAATTCTACTGTGCTAAAATCTGATTGATTACTTAATTTTGGATATACTATAATATTATCCCAAATAGTAGTGTCATTTTCTGTTTGTGCAATTGGACCTTCGTAAAGTATTAAAAAAGTAGTAGTACCAGACGCTGTAAAAGTAAAACTGAATTTAGTATCTGATGTCATGGCACTTTGAGAACCTAAAATACCAGAACCTATTGAACCAGATGTTCCTACTTGAACTAATCCTTGGTCAGAAGTACCTTTAACAAAGTTACCACTAACATTATAAATAACACCAGATTCTGTTGTCATTGTATATATAGCTTTACCAGTAGATGAAGCCCCAGATGCAATTACTAATTGATTAGAACCGTTTACACTAAGAGTAGCTGTACCATCTGCATTCCAACCTGTAGTATTGCTGTCAAAATTTCCATTATCTACAAGATTTGATGTTAAAACAACTTTATCTAAGCTACTGCCACCATTTACATCAAAGAAAACATCAGGTGTATTTCCACTAGCGCATTTATATGATAAAGATACTTTACGTACATGTTTTTTTTTAGCAGGGTTTCCAAAGTCAAAATCTTTTGTATTTAAAGTTATTGTTTGATTTTGTGAAGTATTATCCCATTTTTTTATTAGCGCTGACGTTGTATTGCCAGCACCTTTATCTAAAACTATTAATTCTTGGTTTTTATCTACTGCAAAGTTTGTAGACACATGACTAGTCCCTGAATCTCCTTTTGTCCAGCTTCTAGTTGGTATATGATACAAGTACATATCATCAGTAGTGCTTGTTGAGTCCATAACAATAATAACTCTGTTTTTTGGAGAATAACCTACTGTAGTTGTACTGTTTACAAATGCTTGCCATGTAGAGTCTTTAATAAGCTTGCCATTACGTTCTTCTAAAAGATTTATAACATTTCTACCATCGTATAAAAAACATCCATTTTCATTTACCCATGCTATACCATAATCAGTTTTAGTGACAGCATACGGACCAGCGCATCCTTTGCCTATGAATGTATCTTCTAAAAACTCAAACTCTTTTGAAATGTTTATAAGATGCATTTTTTTATTTTTAAACTGCAATATTCTATCTGCATACGGTTCTAATGCAGTAATATCATCTCCATCATTTACTGTAACATCTACAAAATCAGTTGTAGAAAATTGTGAAAATTTATTAACTCTGGACTTAAGCATTCTATCGCTATACAATCTTGTTGTATTTCCATCGCTGTATTTTACATTTCCTAAATAAACTCTTCTATTAGATATGCAAGATGTTTTATATCTTATACTTGTAGCTAAATCATTGGGAGACACTCCGTTTAATATTTCATAAGTTACATGAGCAACATCGCTTGGATTTGTAAATGGTCCTATATCAATTAATGAATCAAAAGTTGTAGAACTTATTGTTGTATCATCAACAAGACTTTCAAAATCTTGTGAATAATATGTGCTTGTACCTATTTTATATCCTTTTTCAAAATCTATATCTACTAATAATTGATGCGAATTAGAATAAATAGTATCTGGTTGTTTCCAATATATTCGTATACCTTTATATTGATTTGCTATATCAGTTGATACTGTGCCATGATTTCCTTTATGTAATAACCATATTTTAAATGATAACTCACAATTTGAATCTGTTGTAAAACTTGTATTACTATATGTTTTTAGTTTAGTTTCAGAACCATCTCGTAAAACATAACTATAGTATAATTCAAAATTTGTACTTGTTATATCCCATGTTCCTGTTCCTGTTCCATCAACTCTTATAATAGCATGTTGCGTTCCACCTGAAGCTACAGAAGGGTCTGCCTCATATTTAGCACTAGCGCTTTGAGAAGGTGCAGATAAACTATTAGAATAATCTATCCAGTCAGTAATACTTCTTGTTCCGTTAGTTCCTTCGGTGTAAGGATGATAGCTAGCTTTTACATACTCTCTAATAGTAGGAACATTATCGTTTGTAAACACAGTATCAGTAGCATACAATCTTCCATCTACATTATGAAATATTATCTTAGCATTTGTACCTCCTGTACCTAAATCCATAACCCCTGTAAATGCTTGTGTATTATCTGATTGGTCTATTATTTGCATGCCTTCATTTATAGTTGGGCTAGCAATAACTACAACAGGAAATGGTTCTAAGTTACCAGATTCATCAAAATCGGTAGAATATGTATGTAGGTTGTATCCTGATATTGTATCAAAATTTGATATTACGCTAGCACTTATAAACGAAGAAAATGTACCCATAGTTCTAACTTGACCTCGCTCATCAACCATTAAATTGTTAATGTCAGCTATTTCATCAGGGTCAATATCTCTAGCTAAAGAGTTATTGTTTAAACCACCATCAAATTTATCTATTTTAAGGACTTTTTTGGGCATTAATTTTCAATCAATACTTGTAAAGATTCTTTATATTTTGTATCAAATCTTACATACTGGTCTTGATACCAGCTATACTCTCTTACATATCTATCAACTTGCTGTGAATAATTCTGTATATCTGTTGAGTACTCATTAATTTTTTGCTGTACTTTAGCTGAGTAGTTTTGAGTGCTAGCTCTAAAGTTTTCTACTTCTAATTGATAATCTTGTATAGAAGCTTCTAATGTTCTTACAGCGTTTTGAATTGAAACATTAGTTGCTTCTCTCATTTTAGCCATACTAGCTCCAGTAGATTCACGCATCTTAGCAATACTAGCATTTGTTGATGCTTGCATTTTAGATATGCTAGCACCAGTAGATTCTCTCATTTTAGTTACTAAAGCGTTTGTTTTACTAGATATGCTAGCTTGTTCTATATCTCCATCTATTCTCGCATTAGTAGCGCTAGCTTCTGTAGTAAGTCTTGCATTAAGAAAAGCTTCTTCATGTGCGTTTTTAGCATTTTCTAAACTAGCACGCATAGCATTTTGTGCATCTGATACTTCTGCATTAAATGCAGTTATATAAGTTTTAATTTTTTCCATTTGCAACTGTGCTAGCTCTGCATCTTCTTCGTTTTCAATAAACTCTGCTGTAATATCCCACCACTTGTCATAATCAATTTGGTCAGCATCAGTATTTACAGTTCCGTCTGTCATTGATAAAAGACCTTTGCCAATGGTTGCTCCCTCTACAGTAGGAGCAGTATAACTTGCGCTTGAACTTTCTGAAGATGTGGTAGCACCTGCACTTGAAGTAGTAGCTTGTGTTATAGCTTCACCACCATAGGCATCTTGAGCATCTGTTATTGCATCTACAGCACTTGCTATTGCATCTTGAGCAGAGTTTACATCATTAGTTAAAGATGCATTAGAATAAGATATAGATGGTGCGCTAGGAGCAGTTGGTGCAGTAATACCACTAAAACTTACACTAGGTGTAGATGGCAAAAAGGTTCTTACTCTTGCCATTAAATATTGAACTGCTTTTGCAGTAGCACCTAATACAATAACATCTTCTATTGAATCTGGTAGATTATCGCTAGTAAATGTAAATGTTTGATTTGAGTTAGAAGCTGTAGCATTTTTGCTTAATTCAAATGTTGTACTGTTAGTAATTGATTGAACTACGCTTCCAGTTTGCACTCCAGTACCACTTACTGAAAATCCTACCTCAATACTTGAAGTGCTGTCCATTGTTACAGTTGCATCTCCATCTGTAGTGTCACATGTAGCGTCACTAACTGTTGTTTGACTTACATCGCTTTGTGTTGCTGTTACAGTAGGAAAATTTACTGTTTCTAATTTTACTGCATTAGGACTAGATGAAGGTTCTGGAAAAACATGTACTTTACTATTTTTTACGGTAAATACAGGAGAGTCAATAGTTCCTGCAAACATACTGTTAGTATCTTTTGCTTTTCTAAAATATGCAGGACTTACCTCTCTACACTCTACATACTCTGTATCTGTACCATGTTCTCTAACTACACTTAATAATTTATGATTTGATATATCTATACCATTATAAATAAAATCAGAACTTTCTACAGAAAAAAATCCAAGCTTTCCAATAGGCATAGCTCTTATAACTTCTGCTGAAGTGTCTGTTAAAGCATCACCAAGAAAAGTGTCATCTCCAACAGCACCTACATAATCTTCTATTCTAGCTTTAAAAGTACTCATTAGTATATAAAGTCCTGTAATGGTTGTGGAATAATATCAGGTTTACCTTCTCTACTATTCCTTGTTTCAATAAATTCTTTTTCAATTTTTTCTGCAACTCCATAATGACCACTACCAACTTGAAGTTGACCATCTAACAATAAAAAGTGTGCTAAAGTATAATGTATACAGGCAGGTATGAGCTGGTCTTTTAAATCAACACTATCTGTTATAGCATTTTTAGGTAATGGATTAGCATAATAATGAACTTTTAATGTATCTCCTACATCAGGAGTTTTTGTTAAATTTATTTTAATACCTGTTAATGACCAAGTTCCACCACTTGCATAAGCAACTTGATAACTTGCTCCTTTTATAGGTATTGAAAATGAGTTTGCATCAATAACATCAATTTTATGCATTACATCATTAACTTCACTACGCTCTCCTGTATCTGGTAAAAATCCAACTACACTAGATATTTTTATTTTATTACCAGACTCTAATCCGTGAGAGTTACTTGTTACTATTACTGGATTTGACCTAGTCATAGCTGTAATAGAACCAGTAGTTGCTTCTGTTTCTTTTACAAAATAACCAATATTTGTAATTAAATCTTCATCTGTTCCTTCTGCATATCTTCTTTCACTAACAAAAGGTACATTTTTACTATCATTACTACCTGTCATAGTAACTTTATAAATACGCATGCTAGCATCTTCATTTGAAAGTTCGTATGAATTAGTAGCTGATGTAGTAAAAGTTTGACTACTTACTTTTCTTAAAACTCTTGAACCAACTTCTTGAACTTTAGCATCAAAGAACTGTGCTAATAAAGGCTCTGTTACAGGAAAACCTAGTGCAGACTTTGTTAATCCTGCTTCAACCATTTCGTATGCTTCTTGATATCTCATTATGCTTTTCTTCTCCTCATACCTTTAACGTGTTTTTGAGATTTAGGTGGATTTTTTGTACTTCCACCTTTACCAGCCCAAAAAACTTTATTAGCCCACCATGCAGGAGATTCTTTACCTCTTGCAATATTTTTAGCATGTCTTGCTTTAAAACTTTTTCTTGCTTCAGGACTATAATTATGACCCATTCCTTGCGCACCAAAACGTATTATTTTTACATTTCCTGACTTTGTTTTTACAGCTACTATAGCTTTTTTAGTAGGATGATTTGGTGTTCTTTTAGGTTTATTTAAACCTGTAAGTCTATACTTTTTTAATTTTTTCTTTTCTGAATCAGTCATAATACACTTTCTTGTTTATTGGGGGCAGATAAACTGCCCCCATAAACTTTTTTAGACAAGCTTCATGATTGCATGAGTTTGTTCCTGACGAATTTCAGGACCAGTCTCAACTAACCATTCATCTGTTTGACCGTCACTACCATCTTGTACAATGTCTCTGCGAAGCTGGAAATCAGATTCAGCAAGAGTACGTACATCGAAGTTGTTAAAGTCAACAGCTAGAGCATAATCTTCGTAAGCACCTTTCATCATAGGATGAGGTATGAAGTTAAGTCTACCAACAGGTCCCATATATTCTAGGACTCTTACGCCAGCAACTATTTCTTCGCCCATCATCGTATTGATTGAGCTAGCATTACCTGCTCTGACCATAGCAGTAAGTTTTAACATCCATTTGTTAGATGCAAAAACTGTTTTTTCCATTGAACCGTCCATTGTATCTTGGAAAATGTGTTCTATTACGCTGTCAAATTGATTAAGCGTACCAGAAGAGTTGTTTAACTGCAACGCTGAATCAATATCAGCATTGTTAGTTTGAACAACACCAGCACTACCACCTACACCAAATCCTGCAAATGTTCTTTTTGGATTAGCAGAACTTGAATCAAGACTGATAGCTCCATTAAAAAGCATTGAATGCTCTACATTTACTTTGATTTGTGCAAGCTTACGAGCTTGTAGTCTTGCTAGTTCTGGACCACCATACTGCTCAGATACCCTTGCAGTACGAGTGATTGTGTAAGGCTCACGGAAGATTTGAGTACAGTTCTTAAGTCTACGTACTTTTTTACGAGTCTCAGAACCTACTGAAGCACCTTCAGCGTAAGCACCTAAACCACCAGCTACCATGAAATAATCAGCATCAGCAAAGTTAACTTGACCAAATCCCATAGGATTATTTCCGTAGTAAGTTGTTGCAGTACCATTATCATAAAACTGACCAGCAGTTGCAACGTAGGTTAGGGTTAATACACCAGAAGCATTAGCAGTAATCAAGTCAGTATCATTTGCATTAGCTTCTACATTATATGCGTCTAAGCTAGCATGTGCATGCGCACCAATGAACTGAACATGTTTATCTGTTGGGCTTGCGATATTAACATCTTTACCTATTGCTACACAAATTAAGTGAGTAACAGCAGTATCTACAGCACTACCAGAAACTGATGCGCTATAAATGCCACCAACTTCAAATGCTTCTACTTGCGATTGCCTTCTTAATTTAACAACATTATGATGTTGATTTAAACCATCTGTTGCAGTATCAGCAAGGTCAGATGCTGTAGTGTCAACTTTGACACTTCTTTTCATAAAGTACTCATCTTCCATCCATTCAAAAATCGGTACAGGAGTTCCAACTGTCCCTGCACGACCAGATATAGATAGCAAAGGTGTTACAGACTCATTATAATAATAAATCTTTGGACCTAATTCGAGTACTTGCCTTTGTGTGCCGTCTGTGAACTGAGTTGCAGTTCCAGCACCGTATGTATTTGGCATGTTACATACTCCTTTATTTTAGGGTTATTTGCTAAATTGCATTAGCCCCTTCATAAAGTCATCTAATTCTTTTTCTTGAGGTTTTTTAGCAGGAGTAGGCTTGCCTTCAACTGAAGCGCCACTTTGCACCTTTTCCATTTCCAAAACCTTTTTTGAATTATTTGTCTTAACATCTGAAGAGGATTCTGCGTTATTATTTTCTTTTTCATTTAGAACCTTCCAGACTTTTACCATATTCGAAGTTGTAACATTTTCAGGGCTTTGCATGAATCCATAAAAAGATTTTATTTCATCTTCGCTCATACCTAAAGACTTAAGTTCATTGATTTCAGCTTCTTGCGCTTTTACAGCACTTTCTTTTTGACGTACAGTTTCAAATTGTTGCATAGCTTTTTGAGCGCCTTGTTCAATTAACCACTCATCATATTCTTTTCTCCAAAGATTAGAAGAGGAACCTTGTAAAGATTCTTCCATTACATCATATTCTTCAGGTTTTTCAGGTGGTCCATTTACTTCTTGCTTTTCAGCTTCATTTTGCAACATATTAACAATCTTAGGATTGTTTTTTAACCATTCGTCAAGTTTGTCAAGCTTTTCATATTTTGAAGATTTATTACGAAGTTCTCCTTCAGCTTTATCTTTTGCGCTTTGCACATTTTTATATGCATCAGCTAGCTTCTCTCGACCTTCTTGACTATCTTCAAATTTATTATCAATTAACCATTTTTTAACTTCTTCAACAGCTTCTTCTTGCTCAGTTATTTCTTCTTCAGAAAGCTGTGCAGTTTCTTCAGTCGTTGGTTCTTCTATCACTTCAGTTTCTTCTGAGCCTGTTATGCCTTCATTAAATTTACTTAATGCGCTCATCAGGTTATCATCTTTAACTATCTGCGTTTCATTTGTCGTGTTTTCAGACATTCGATGCTCCGTTTCCTATTTTTGGTTATCCTATACCCATCTGTTCATCAGAAGGTGCAGGAGCCTGAGGTTGTGAGTTAACCGTATTCGTCAATCCAGCTAAATCAATAGCTGTATCTTGTGTCATTTGTTTTTGTTTCCTCTCTTCATTCTTAGCCGTTGCCCTCAAGTTACTTACTGCCTGCTGTACTGGTTTTGTTGCTTCAGAGATTTCTGCTCTCATTTTTGTATGGAACAGTTCTCGCTCTCTAGTTTGCAAGTCGCCACTCATAGCTTGCAGTTGTTTTTGAAGTTGTTGATTTTGCGCTCTAAGTTGTCCAATCTCACTCATACGAGCCATAAGCGCACTTTTATCTACATCTCCTTGTAATCCCATAATAACTTGTGCTTTGTCATATATACCAGCTTGCAATAATTGAATATCTTTTGCAAGGTCTGCTGTAGGACTCTTTGAACGAGTACTACCTATAACTACACGAATATCAACTTCAGCAGTTGTAACATCATACATACGCTCAATAGCAAGTGTATAATCGTTTATTACAGGAACATTAATTTTCATTTCTTTTTCTATTCCTAGAGGATTCATTACCCTAAGAACTCTTTCCTTGTCGTATACATAAGGAATATACTTTGATATAATTTTACCAACATTAGTAAGCATATCATATACAGGCAAAATCTTCCAGTTTTGTTTCCTTGAAGAAGCTTCATCTAAAATTCTTGCTTCTCCAAATGTACCAACAGCTCCTGAAGGATTTCCTTGTTGAAATTTGTAAGCACCAAAAACAGTCTCTATATCTGTTTCATATCGTTGTTTTTCTACGTATAACTGACTACTAATAGCAGGAGGAGATAATTCCTTTATCTTTCCTTCTCTTAAAGCAGATGGATTAGCACGTATAATAGCATTTGGTACAAACCATTTTTCTAATTCTTCTGGGTCAATAGCACCGTCTTCATAGATTAATTTAAAACTTGCTGTACTTGTTGCATGCGAAATAAGTAAGGCTTCTGTCCTGTTTAACATTCTTTGTGGAGTTTTTGCATGCCTTACATCTCCAGCAGGATAAGGATTTCCATTATGCTCATTACACGCAGGAACAATAGGATAATCTTCTATTGGAAGAACAATATCATAAATCATTATATCGCCAACAACAAATGTTTCACGTACTCTTGTTATATATATTTTTTCTTCTTCTACTTGATTTTCTTTTACGTATGCTTTATATCTGTCTGATTGTTTAAACTCATCATATTCTTCTTTAGTAAATGTTTTTTGTTTACCTGTAAGATTGTCAGTTAATAAAACTTGTTCTTCATTTACTTTAGACCATCGTATATATCTTCTGACTTTTGGCTGTCCATCATCTGTTACATCTGATTTTCTTATAATGTCATCACGATTGTATTTAGATGTAGCATAAGAATCGTCTCTATAATCTTCATTAGCTTCTTCTATTTCATCAGCGTAATCAGGAAACATAACCTTCATTGCAGACTTTGTGCTTGTATCAGATAATATTATTGAGCTAGCATCTCTAAAAAATGGGTCAGTACAATTAGGGTCAACATAAATATTTTCTGGAGCAACTCTTTTGACTTTTATTCCACCTCTACCTTGCTCTGCTTGCCAATCAGGATATACGTACATATACCCTATTCCTTTTACTGTAAAATCTTTTACTATACTCCTAAAATGTCTATCACCGTCAGAATCATACCATATTTTATCTAAAAGTTTGTTGTATACAAAAGCAACTTCTGAATCTGTTTTACCAGTAGGACGTACATCCCATTCTGGACTGGAACCTGCAACATTAGAAAGCACTTGCTCCACAGCAGGTCTAATTTTATTATTAGCTTCAGGAGGTTGCCCAACAGATACTAAATAATCTTTTTGAGATTGTGTTAATTGTAAACCTAAATAAAATTCTTCATCTTCTGCCATTTGAAACTTGTGTTCTTCGGCTGATGATTGATAATAAATATACTCTTCATTTACGTCGGATGGTTTTAAATCATCAAGACGTATGTTTTTTAGACTTATCATGTTACTATATATTACCTATAAAAATCTATACTATGCAAATATAGTTTTGCCAGTTTCCCAATCAACACCACGAAAGTTTGAAACACGCTTATATTCTATTCCATCTTCATCGTATCCATGACGAGGAGCATATATATCATCTATTGCCCATCGTAATGCATCTAGTGTATCTTTTTTAAAACTGCCATGCTCTTTAAAATTTAAAAGCTCCTGCTCAAGCTCCCAATGGTTATCCATCAAGAACATTGCACCACTTGCAAAATATGGTTGAAGTTGTTTAATCCTATAATATTTACTTTTAATAGCTTTTTTAGGATTAATATTATAAAACTTACCTTTCTTTTTAGATTCACGCATCATATAGTCAGATAACATAACATGACCTGTTTCTTCAATATTAATAAGTTTTGGTTTATAAAATTCTATCATTTCAAATAACTTATCTGCTAGATTCATTGGTGTCATTTGTCCTCTGTGATAGTCAATAACATATATATTATTATCCATATCAACAGCAATTACCATAATAACAGAAAAGTCAGCTTTTACATTCTCACTTGAAGCAGGGTCAACACCCATAAATACATTTACAGGTATATCCCATACCTCATCTTCATTCTCTACAGAAACAATAGAAAAATCATTGTCATTCTTAAAATGACCAGTCCAATAGTTTATATCTTCTTTTTTAAATACACGGAAGCTGTCATCCATTGGTATATTTTGATATTCTTGATAAAAATAAGCTACATCTCCCTCAGATACTAACCTGTCTCTTTCTTCAATTAACCATTTATATGGTCGATAATCTTCCCATAGCACTTTAGGTTTACCATTTTTATCTAAAATTTCTTTACCACTAGCACTAAAAAAGCCTGCATCGTTCTCTTGCATGATAGCTTGAAAGAACATGCTATCCCATCCTTTAATCTTTTTCTTGCCTTTTCTGTCGTATGCACGTGGTCCAGCTATACGATTAAGATACGAATCCTCATCTACAATAGTTCCAATAAATATTAACTTAGAATCTTGTGAACCTGCTACTACTGCACCATTTAACCAAGACCTAAACTGGTCTCTAAGTGTTTGTGTTGCTGTATTCCTCTCTCCTTCACCGTCATCAATAATAGTTAGAGTAGGTCTATATGCTCCGTACTTTAAACCACGAACTTTTTGACCTGTACCTCTTACTAATACTTTACAGTAACTATTTGGAGAACCATCTTCATCAAATCCTGATATAAATTCTTTTTCTTCTTTTCCCCATACTCTGCCTCTTCTGTCTCCAAAAAAATATTGCAACTTTTCATTGAACTCTACTTCATTACCAATAGTTTCTAAATAAAACTTAGATTGTTTTTCTGATTCAGATATTAAAAGTACAAACTTTTCTTCTCCAAATAAAATCCTGTGCAATGGGTATATAAGATTAATAAGGGTAGACTTTGCATGACCACGAGGAGCAACAACTGCTAACTTATCTCCAGCATTTAACTTTAATAATTTAGATACAATATCTTTATGGAACTGTGGAGATTTACTACGCACATGGTGATGCATAGGAAGTTCAGGGTCTCCTAGTATAAATTTAGCAAAAAAGAATATATCAAGATACATTCTCTTCATTAATGCTTGCCGTTCTTCAACCGTGTATTCTAGTTGCATCTTTCTTAAGTCTTTTAATTCGTAAAATCTCAGCGCTGAGATAGACACAAGCATCAAGTAGTTCCTCTAATGCTTCTTGTGTATATTCTCTTTGGTCATTTACAGGAACATCTTGCTTGTATTTCTTTTGACCTATATCAAGTCTGTTTGAAATTAGCTCTTTAATTTCTTGATTGACACCTTTTTTTTCTTTTTTTTCCATTTCTTTACTTTCCCTAATGTAGTTTTTAGACGAGAACTACCATCTGTGAACTTTGCTTGCCCTGTAGAATACAGTTTACGCATCTCCAACTCCTGTTATATATTTTTCATAATAATCTAAACGTGATTGCAAATCGTCATTATCTTCTAATATACTTAAAATAAACTCATTAAGTTTAGGTTCTACTAATAAATCTTTACCGTCTAAGTTTATTATACCAGCTTTTGAATCATCAATCTCAACTGATATCATCAATTTGGGTATCTTGCGCTTCAAGTACACCATCAATTCCTTTGTTCTTAACAATATGCATTAGCTTACCGATATCTTTATCAGAAAGCTCTTTACGTGCTTCTGCTAATAGCTTTTTATCACCATCTGAAATCATGATAATGTTCTGAGTCTTTTCTTCTTTTTCTCTTTTAGCATGACCCAATAAATCAGATACACGATTTAAGGCATTAAGTTTAGCTACACCAGAGCCAGAATCTACAAGGTCTTTGTATTGTCTAGCAACCCAATCATCATCCATACCATGTTCTAATAAGGTTTCTCTTATATTCATGTTAATCCTATCAACGATATGTTTTTTGCGTAAAATTCTAAGACCTCTTTTAAGTGATTGCTTTGGGTTGTTGTCGCTGAAAGCGTATGTATATGCATCAACGATGGATTCTGTATTGAACTTACCGTTCTTGTCCAATTTTCCATTTTTGGAAATGTAGTCTGCGAACTGTTTTTGAAGTGTTGTAGCTGGTACATCTCTGACATATTGCTTGTTGAGGTCATCTTCTCCTCCCCAATCTTTTTGTCTGAGTGCATAGATTTTTTTTCGATAGGTTGGTGTCTCTCCATAACCTGTGCGTATAAAAGTAATCGGTTTGCGCTTCCCAGTAAAAACCCTTTTACGCCTTCCAATAACTTTAATAACCTTATTATCATGAGTCCGTATCCAATCACCAATCTTTGCATCACGCCAGTTTTCGACTGCTTTAATTCCAACAGCTTCAATCTCATTGAGTTCATACTGTTCAAATTCCTTTCCTTTACAGGTTACTATCACTTAAAATGGTAGCTTTTCTTCTTTTTCCTCTATCTTGTAGCTGACATATTCTAAACCCTTTGCTGACTGTTTCTTCCAACCTGCTACATTGTATACAACACCCTTAATTTTAAAAGAACCTGTATAGTCTGGTTGGTTTTCTTTTTGTTTACCAGAGTTAGTAAATATTGAGCCTGTCATGTCTTTTTGTTCGTAAGCCATAATCATTCCTTTCTTTCTGTTTAGGTGGTATAAACCTAAGGTTTATAAACCTTAAATACAAACCTTATATTAATAAATCTAATATAGTCCTAACTAAACCTTAGGTTTACATGCAGTAGCAATAGCAATGCTATGCGATGGCAATAGGGTCGCTATGCGAATGCTATACCTTTGTAGAAAATGGGGTAAAAAATTTATGGAGGGTACATATATATACGGCGCCCTCGTCGATAACGGTTTCACATTACTAATATGCGTTGACCTGACTTTTTTTCTGTGCATAGAACAGCTCATAACGCTCATGCTAGCTCAATAATAAATAAACGCTTGCAATCGCTGAACCTCGACCCTTAATATATATCAGCCGAAACAATCGGCAAATTAACACTTAATAAAACAAAGGAAAAACACATGTTAAACACTATAACAATAAATGACAGTCAATCAGTAATAAAAAACAAGCTAGCAAAGGACGAACGAAACGCAATCTTAATAGCCTTTGAGTCTGATTTTGGTTTCAGTCTTGCCGACTTACCTAGTCTCGACTTACCGTTGGCTACGTACTGTGAACAGTTACCACAAAACGAAGAGATGATATTAGCTCTGTACTTATCAGAGTTATGCGATGAAGAGCCGAATTGGGACTGTGAAACAGACGCTTACAGCCGTTTCGATATCTAGTTAAAAGCTAGCTCTATAAAAAAGCCCTGCGATTAAGTTCGTGGGGTTTTTTTTTACCCTTTAGCGATTACCCATCGCAAATTATAACCTATATATATCAAATAAAGCTCAAAACGTACTCAATTTAGACGTTTTATAGTATTAGGTAAGCATTGCTACCACTACGACGTAAAACAATCATTTAAGCCTATTTTTAAGCGTTAAGCAGTACACAGGGACAAAGACCCATATTTTATCCTCTTACGCATAGAATACCGTTTTAACGTCTACAGCTACGAGGTCGACGAAGACAGCAAGTATTTAGGTTTATCTATTAAGTTACCTATGAGTAAACCTTTTATATGTTTTAATTATAGTATGAACGTAAGTGAATACTATAATAAAACATTAATAAAAGGGAACTCATGGTAACAATAGAAAACCAAATAACTAAGAAAGACGGCCAAAAAGTTTTGGTCAAGGCTACAAAGGACGACGGCTTCGCCGTAAATATCATTAACAAATTTAACTCTACGAGTTCAGCCTCAAAGTTTACCAGTTCGATTAATCGAAAGCAGAGATTACAAGGTAAGCGTTATTATATAGCTTCAGCTATGCTGGTAAAAGCTAGCAAAGAGAACGAAGCCAATTTAACCGACAAACTAAAAAGCAAATTTAACGGAGGTATTTAAATGCCAAGAAATTATTACGGCAAAGATAAAGTTATTTCAAGATTTAGATTAGGCACTACAATCGACGAATTAAATGATTTACTTGATAAGTCTGTAAAAGTATTATCGAAAGCTAAAGCTATCGGTATTAAAAATAGAGAATCTATATTCAATGAAATAGACGAATTGTTGTGGCTTATTGAATATAAAAGAGAGGATATTTAATGTCAAGATTTAAAAATAAAAATAAAATCATCAAAGAAAAAGAGCGAAAAGAATCTGAGGAAGTTTTTAATAGCTTATCGGATATTATAGCTAAAAGAAATTTTGATATGAAAATGCAAGATTTAGGTGACTTAGAAAAAAGAATTGTACTTGATGATATGAGAAAGTTTTTAAATGCAATAGAATGGAATGATTAAACATGACTTGGTTAAGAAATAGATTTATAAGAGTTTACAAATTAACGCATGGATATTTGGGAGTTATAAACATCGGCAATAAAGAGTATCAATTCGGACTTAAGATAACAAAACCAAGATACTTCAAAATTAAAACTATTAATAAGGAAAATAAATAATGAGAAAAAACACTCAGCATACAATCAGCATAATGATTGACATGGTATTATTTGTAGCATTGTTTATGCTAGCAAGTAGTCTAATCGGTTTATCAATATATTTGGTAAGCATATTAATTAACTTATTTTAAGGAGACAGTTTAAATGAAATATCAATTTAAAAAATCATCTGAATCTAATAATGTTTATGAAACTCAAACTTTTAAAGTGGGTATAAATACGTTCCCTTATTACAACGAAACTAGGGACTTTAAATTTGTTTATAAAAAGCAGGGTTCCAAGTACGTTGTATCTATGTTAATAAAACGCAAGGATATAGAGAATAAAGACTACTGGGATTTTTATTTTGATGATGATTTTTACGCTAAAAAAGTGTACAAAAACAAGAAAAAAGTAAATCAATACGTTAATAAAATGGTTGATTACATAAGCAATAAAATATAAAACCAAAGGAGATAGTTTAAATGATAATAGACAGTACATCACAACAAGGTAACGCTTACTTTATTCTCGGTAAAGTAAAGCAAGTTATGAAAGAGCAAGGGCAAGATAAAGAAGTTATAGACAAGGCTTTAAATGACATGAAAAGCAAAGACTATGAATATCTATGCGAACGAGCAAGTCACCACACTTACAAAGTAATCGAGGTTATTTAATGAAAAAAGATTATACAGAAATATTTTTAAGATGGTTAATAATTATATCAATATTATGCATTTATCATTTAATCGTAGGTGCATTAGTAATCCATTTATTTAATTAAAACGAGGAACTAATATGTCAATAGAAAAAATCAAATCAAAATCACATGGATTTAGAAATCCACATACCAATAAAATTGTAAATAATCATCATGTTATTAATCTTTGGAATGACAAAAAAGAGATTTTAACAAGATTTTACAGTTACGGTACTTGCATTATACAGGTAATAAATTCAAAAGTAAAACTTGACATCCATTACTACAATTACTCTAGGACAACAAGTAAGTATCGTAATATGTATCTACAGCTAGATAGTAAGCAAATAGCTGAAAAAATCGCTAGTGGTGAAATCGAGCTAGCAAATCTAAATTAATTATTAGTGTATGTAACAAAGTGAATACACTATTAATTAATAATAACAAACCGAATTGGAGGACAATTTGAAAGACCGAAATTACTTTGAAAGTTTAACGACGGCTGAACTAAAGCAAAAAGCGATTCAGAAATGCAAAGATAATGGACAGAAATCATCGTGGGTACAAACGGTTAGCAACGAGAATCGTATTAGATTTTTGCTTGGTAACGACAAGCCAAATGATGATTCGTTGCCATCATTACCAACGAGTTTACCGAAAATGCAGGAACACAACGCTACAACTAGCACCGAGACTACTAGCAAGACAGTTGAACAGCCTAAGGTAGGTAGCATGGAATCGATGATAGTTGACGCTGTAGCCGACAAGATAAAGAACGAGGTTACCGATGATGTTATGGAATTAGCCGTTGGATTAGAGGGACGTGTACAAGAAATGATTAATACAGCCGAGGATATGGTGAAGCCTGTCAATATTCAAATAAAAGACAAGCCGACCATTACCATTACCGAGGATATGGTACATCCTAAATTCTCGGAAGTATTCGAGGCTTTATATTACAAGCAGTTGGTTTGTATGGTTGGGCCAGCAGGCACAGGAAAAAGCACACTTGCCAGACAAGTCTGGGATAAGCTAGCACCGACCATTGATATGACAGAAAATGATTTCCAATACATAGGATGTTCAGCAGGGTTGTCTGAAGCTCAACTGTTAGGTAAGATGGACGCACATGGTAAATATCATACAGGACTTGCCGTTGACAAGTTTGAAAATGGAGGTATCAATGTTTGGGACGAAGCCGACGCTATGGATGGTAATGCAGGGCTTATTAGAAATGCTATGCTTGATGGACAAGGTTACATAGCTGTACCGAACAGAACACAGAATCCACTTGCATGGAAACATGACAACTATTACGACGCTAGCATTATGAATACCTTTGGGGATGGACAAGACTTTACATACTCAGGACGTGGACAACAAGATTCGGCAACTCTTGACAGGCTCGGTGACGTAACCATATTTATCGACTATGACAAAGGCTTGGAAAAAAAGCTAGCAAACGACCAAAAATGGGCAAAGATGTTATGGGAATTAAGACGACGAATGAATAACGAACATATCCATGAACGTATCATAAGCTCACGTAGGTTTCATGACGCTAACGTATGGAATCAAGCAGGCAAGTCAACCAAGTGGTACTTGGAACGAATTACGACTTCATGGACAGTAGAAGAGTTAGACAAAATCAACTTTAGAGGATTAGTTAATGAATACAAATAGATTTGGTACAATAAGCTTTGATTCAATCAAGCACTTACAATCAGAAATCAAAAAGAATAATTGGAAGTTAGCTCGAAAAAATGGTCGTTCATGGACGTGGGGCAAGCATTTCACAGGAAAAGTCGAACACTTGCAAGCGCTTAATCATGGACGTACTACTCCATTACTACTCACACAGTATAAAAAAGTACGCTCATTACTTGAACGCAAGATACAAATTTCCAAGTTTCAAGGTTTGGGTCTTTCATGCAAGCGTAAACGTAGATATATGGATGATGGTGACGAAGTAGATATTGACAGGTTTCTAGCAAATTCTGATAATGCATGGGTAACTACCAAGCGTAACAGAAAAACCAAGAATATCCGAATCGGTATTAACTTTGGATTATCAGCAGGAAACAATGAAGCTAGCTTTGGTAGGCTGGTAGGTGCTGGTGCGTATATATCAGATGTGCTTACCAAGATGGGTTATGCTACCGAAATAATAGGAATATGCTACACTTCATGTCCATCTACCCCTAAAAAATATGATAAGACATGCACGATGATTACATTCAAGGGTAGTAATGAAAGGCTTGATGTACAGCGCATATTATCTATGGGTCTCACAGGATTACTAAGGCACGAGATATTTAAGGTACATCATTCGTATTTTGGATATATGGATAGCATGGGTATGCAAGCAACTGTAACAGATGAACACAAGCAGGAACTCAAGCTAGATTACATCATAGAGCAAGCGATTATAAAAGATGACACAAAATTACAAGACAGTTTTGAAAAAGCATTGCATAACATAGTAGAAAAACGTGATGCTAAAACATGGGAATGGGTATAGATTTTATTTAGTAATGTAATGATAAATAAAATATATATCCCCCTCAAACCAAAGGAGCGACAATGAAAGACAAAATAACACAAGAAGAATATTGCAACGATTTGGCTGTATGTTTTTCTTTATTCACGAACATACTTAACTTCTTTTTAGAAGAAATTACCGACAAAATAGAAGATAATGAAAAACGTAGGATGCTATCAGAGGTAATAGGTAGTATGCACCACATGTGGACAGAAAAATCTCTTATGGGTAAAGATGCTAGCAAAGGGAGCAAAGTAGCACAACATACTATTGATGGAATGTTTCAAGAAATAGCAAAAGATTGTGAGCTTATCACAGATAAGCAAATAATACGATTTGAGCATAAAAACACAGAAGATGGACACACAACGAGTGTTATGATTGGAACCCCTAAAGATAAAGACGACAACATACCAACACACATAAATAATGATTTAGGAGCAACAGCATGAGCAAAAATAAACAAGGATATGAAAAGGTTCTATCCGAAAAAATAGAGAACCTTACTAATCAAGTAAATGAATTAGCTAGCAATGAAAAGACAATAGTTAGCACACTTAAATCACATGGAGATGCTTTGATTGATATGTCAAAAAGCATAGAGCGTGTAGCTAAGTCTGTGCAGGAATTGTTAGAAGTTGTTAACATTATTTACAAATCAAAATAGGAGAAAAGTGATGACCGAGAAAATCAAACCACTAACACAAATACAAAAAAAGTACCTCAAAGAACGAGTCGATTCTATAACAAGCTCTTTTAATAATCAAATGGAAAGAGCATGTAGAGATATAATACCGACTGACATAGACGATAATAAAACGCTTTTTAAAGCTTTAACAGCAGGCGACCTTGATTGGATACATGAAACAAATATTGCTAGCATGGTAAAAACAAAGGTTAATCAAGGAGATTTTAGCACATACTACTCTAATGGAGTAGGTACTATAGAGCTAAAATTGATAGACTTGATTGTAGGTGTAGATGACTTTGTTGAAAAAAGAAAAGACATAGGACGAGCGCAAGAAAAAGCAAAACGTGAACTAATAAATCAATATCGCTTAAAAGCAGAAACCTTAACAGATAAAGCTATTTTAGAAGGCACAGACATATCCGAGCAAGTAGACTTGTTGAGATTAGAGTGCAATAAAGCTGTTGAGCAGTTTATTCAAGAATGGAAACACGTTGATACTTGGAATAAACAAGACAAGGTTACGATGGCTGATGCTAGCGAAATAGTATCCTAGTAAAAGAGGGTGGGGGTGCTAGCGAAAGCACCCCCTTTTTGTTCAACCGAGAAAGTAAGAGGAATGTGAACAATATTAGACTCTGTAAATTATGTTGCATATTTGATGGTTGCAACATATTTTATATAAAAAAAAACTAGGATTATATCTATGAAGTTAAGTAAATTAAATAAATATGAACAATTCTCAATACCAAGCATTAAGATAAATGGAGTTGTTTTAGAGCATGGATTAGGTAGTACTTACGTTATGTATTATGATTGTAAAAAAGAAGATAAAATGGGGAATCTTACAGGTTATGCTAATATTAAAACAAGAATATCTTTAGATACAGAGGTAATTAGACATGGAAAAATTGACAATAATATTCGACAAAAAACCGAAAAGTCTTAATAATAAAAAAACTATTATATCATTTCTTGAAAGACATGGTATAGATTATAATTATAAAACACTATCATCTAATGATGATATATTAAAGTGCAGTAAATGTGGTACAATCAATTACGAAAATTCTGATTGTGATGAATGCATTAAAAACACAGTAGGGGAAGTATATTATATGTAATTTTATGGCGAGCGTTATGTTATTAAACATACTCTCCTTTGTTAAGTGTAACCTCGATAATGTTCGCCATAAAGATTTCAACCAAACGAGAAAGGAGTATTTATGCCTGTCAATATACAAGGTAAAGAATACGCAACAGTAAACGAAAGAGTCGCAGAAGCACATGAAAAGTGGGAAGGCAATCTTTCAATAAGAACACGAGTACTCGAATCAATAGACGGATTCGTAAGAGTGAAAGCTACTATCAAACACACAAATGATGCAGGAACTCATGTATTTGTAGGTCATGCAGAAGAGCAAATAGGTTCGTCTTTTATCAACAAAACTAGCGCACTTGAAAATGCAGAGACAAGTGCAGTTGGACGTGCATTAGCGTTTGCTGGCTTTTCAACAGATGCTAGCATAGCTTCAGCAGATGAAGTTGCTAACGCAATGATAAGTCAAAATAAAACCCCTTCCACAGCTCCAAGCAACAACACGGCTCAAGCTAAAGAGAACTTAGAATTTGATGCCTCTGAACTTGACGGTATTGATTGGAGCTTAGAAAGAGAAAATGAAATTACCTTTGGTAAATACAAGGGTACTTCTTGGAAAGACATTAATGATGGGTACTTGTCTTGGTTAGCAGGCAAAAAAGATGGTAAGAACGCACATTTTGCTGACCTAGAGCAAACCTTTAGGATAGTTATTGACACATCTCAAGAACCTAAAGAAAAGCTTAAAGAAGAACCTAAAGAAGAGGTTAAGCATATTTCAGAAATAACTGAAAACTTTAAAGAGGAGCTGTTTGATTGATGAGTAGATTAAAAAAAGCTGAGAACAAATACGGCAATCAAATGAATGCTGTCCCAAAGTTTGCACACACTAGACAAGCAAGTCAAGATGCTATATTTGGTGGAAATGGAAAGGTGGTGGGTGTCATTATTGATGACACCTTCCACAAGCGTGTATATGCTAGCAAGCATTTCTTACGTAAACCACCTGCGATAGCATTTGATAAATCTAGCATAGAAGAAGCTATTAAAAAAGGTGCAAGCAAAATCATGATACATGACAAGGAATCTAAAAAAAGATATCAAACTAGCATGTCTGATTTTAACGAGGGTTCTTTTGAATTTGACAGAGGATTTGGAAAGCAAGTAGGCTTAAGTATTGACAAATGGTCTATTCTTGACCCAAATCAAATAAAACTATTTAATAGTTAATATAAATTAGGGTAAGAGTCTTAACTGAATTAATTTAAACCGTGGGTCATTATTTGGCTTCGGCTAGAATTAGTGATATTAGGGTGGCACTCTTACCCTAAAAACAAAAGGAATATTATGGGAAGAAAACAAAAGCAAAAAGGCAATAGAATAGAACGTAAAATTGTTGCTATCTTACAAGAAAATGGGTTTGAAGATTCTAAACGTACATGGGGAAGTAGTGGCAGAAGCATGGGTTTGGATGATGAGGTTGATATTGTTATGCAAGATGGTTTGTATTTACAGGTAAAAGGAAGAAGAAAGCTAGCAAATTACATAAGACCAAAAGAAACTGTAATAGATTCACAAATACTTGTCGAAGATAGGATGGAGCCTTTAGCAGTAATATCTTTTAATAAATACATGGAGTATGTTAAATTAAGAAATGAAAAAAAAGGAACTTGAAGAAAGAGTTGAGCAGTTAGAAGTTAAGCTGACTCAAGCAAATGAAGTTGTCCAATTTGTTTTAAACGTAGTTTATCTTTGGAGAAATAAAAAGATTGGCAATTTAAGAGGAATTAATACTATAAGTAAAATATTTGTAGAAAAAGAAAAGGAATCAAAGTGAAAATACATTTAGACCCAACAATTATGCAATCAAAAACTGCTAGTAAATTAATTGATATTATAGAGGATTTATCAACAGAAACTAAAAGGCTATCTAAAAGCAATGCAAAAGGTAGTGAATCGACAAAATTATTGATAAACAAAGCTAATTATGTTATTAGTGTTAAAGAAAAAGAATTAGCACGAGTACACAACCTTAAAAGAAAAGGTTCTTTAAATAACTTTTATTCGCATGATATTTAATGGAAAAAAAATAAAAGAGGGTGATTTAGTAACTTATGTTACAGGTCATAATATTAAAGGTTCTTTAGATTACGAATATGGAAAAGTAAAGAGTTTTTCAGAGAGTGGTGTAATTTTTATAGAGACTTTAAAAAATAAGAGGTTAACAGCAATTAGACAAGAGGAGTTAGTGAATGTTAAAGGAAAAGAAAGAGAATAAATCCCCAGCGTTTCAGTTTTACGCACGTGATTTTTTAACAGATATAAACGTACAGCTTATGAGTATGGAAGAGCGAGGTATTTACATAACCTTGCTAGCTTTTTCATGGCTTGAAAACGGTGTACCAAATAATATGTCTGTTTTAAGTCGTTTGTGTGGTAATCCATCTAAATTTGAAGAATCAATGGTAAGTATAATGAATTGTTTCTATGAATTAGATGGAAGGCTATACAACAAAAGAATGGAATCAATTAGACTTGAACAAAAAGAAAAGCGTGTAAAGGCGAGTGAAGCAGGCAAGAAAGGTGCAAAGATAAGATGGCAATCGGATAGCAAGGCTATAGCAACCCCAATGCCATCGCATAACTCTGCTACTGCTACTGCTACTTCAACTACTACTGCTAATACTACTACAAAAATTCAATACGACAAAGTCGTTGCAGAGTATAATGGAATTTTAGGAGATAGTTTACATAGAGTGCAAAAACTAAATAGCTCAAGAAGAAGTTTAATTAAGCGTATGTGGAATGATAATCCAAAACTTGAGTACTTTATTGAATATTATAAAAAAGTAAAGCAGACACCGTTTTTATTAGGCGATAACAATAACGGATGGACTGCTGACTTTGACTTTTTACATAAAGAGAAAACAGTTATTAAGATTGAAGAAGGTGCGTATAAGCGTAAGGAAAAAGATACTAGCACGTATTTTAAACCAAAAGAATATACATTTACTTGCGCTGAACATAGAGATGTAAAGCGTAAAGGAGAAAGAAATCTATATGTTTCTTGTTCTAAGTGTGGTCAGCGTTTAGTTGATGAAGATAAATTAGTGATGGATGATTTTACAAAAAAGGTAATGTAGGTATAGGTACTTCTTTACCTGCAATGTTAAGCTAGCATGTCAGGGTCAACAGCCTCAATAAACTTTCCCACCGTACCTTTTCCACCTGCGTTATAATACTTTACCCAATACTGAGCTTGACCTTCTAAGTCGCTAGCTTTTGGAAGTCTTTTAGGTACTCTTCTATAAACTAACCTTGCCATACATACAGCAAAAGCTATGTTTGTAGTTAACAGCTCTGTGCATTCTTCTTTTGTAGGTATGCTTTCTTTGTACTTACTATCAAGATTACAAGCATCTATAACGTCATACCACATAGGTTTTCTGTATCTAAGATAGTTTTCAAATATATCAAAAGCTGTATTGCTTTCAACTTGCCAAAAAGAACGAGCTATCTTGCTAGGGTATTGCATAATCGCTCTATAACCAGACTCTACCAGACCTGTGTTGAATATTAATGAGCTAGCATCCTCAGAATACATACTTATTCTGTGAAGCGTAGTATCAATAATCTCTTCTACGTCTCTATAAAGATTCTTTAAGTAACTTTTTCTTTTTTTTGAGTTCACGTTTATACCTTTTTATAGCTTTAGTTTTTTTTCTTTTTTCTTGCTTACGTAGTTTAGCTTCTCTATTTGGCATTTGCTAGCTTTTTTTGCTTCTCTTCCAAAGCAAGTAATCTCTACCTTCGTAAGGCTCAAATATAGTTGTAACCAATCTAGGGTCATCATCATCGTATTGAGGGTCAATAATAGTTACAGGGCATTTAAATATGTTTTGGTCAGGCAAACCCTTTTCTTCAGCGTATCTATCCATTTCTTTGTAGCTAGCAATACGTAAAGCATGTGATATTAGACCACTTGCAGGGTCTTTTAGCACTTGATATCCACTTACGTGCGTATGTCCTGCTGTTAGCACATGGTCTCTCCAACCCATTTGAATAGCTTTTACCAATCCATGAGCTGTATTCCACATAGAATGACCTGCAAAAGTGTGTCTAGCATTAATCCTGACTTGTTTTTTATTAGGAAATATAAGGTTCATTCTCACACCGTTGTTATTAAACAAGCCTGTGCTTTGACTTACTATCCATTCCAATGGGTCTCCTGCACCACTCCACGCATCATGATTACCACCTACTAAATACAGCCAATCAACTTTAGTTATAAAATGCTCAGTCAATCTCCACGATTCTTTTGCTGAAGTAGATTGCTCTCCATATAATCGTGCTAGCCTACCAATCCAGTTGTTTTGATTATCGCCTATATTACCACCAAACATACCTTCGGTATTCTGAACTAAATCGGCGTGTGCTAGCAATTCTGCTATATTTGTTCCATCATCGTCAATATGAGGGTCGCCAAAATGAGCAATACCTATTGGTCCATCGAGGTTAATCTTGACGTTTATTAAATGCTGTTTGTTTTTAGCGTTGTTTTTAAGGGCAAATTTCCTAATTCTATTTTCAATTAAGTCGCCTATAGGCTCATTACCTGTGGGATAATCTTCTATAGTAAAATCATCTGTAAGAGTTTCTTGCTTTACAATAGCTTTCCATTTTCTTATAGTTCTAGGATGAACTCCCATAACTTCAGAGGCATATCTGTTATTGTATTTTTCAGCTAGCTCGGCACCTTTTTTATAATCTTCCATGCCAAACTTGTGATTGGATTTTCTCATGGTCGCTCCTATGAGATATAATAATATACACGCATGCGCATGTACGTTATTTATTTTTTATCTAAAACCTTGCTTAATACTTCCTCAAATACGCTGTATATAGCATTGATAATTTTAGCTTCTGTCTTTTCATTGATAAAAGGAACATCAATATGTTTATTTAATTCCTTTATAATCTCTTCTTTATTTTTTTCATTAAATAAATACTCTTTTATTAAACTACCTAACATTATGTATCCTTATTTTACTTTTTGATATTCTTTA
>MDSW01035792.1_pt1 | contig 25269 bp, 16 predicted proteins | sample 811171 | NCBI WGS metagenome assembly MDSW01 (sample SAMN05326641, study PRJNA326480) | marine metagenome | isolation source: seawater | place: Atlantic Ocean: North West | collected 2012 | reverse complement strand
GGGCTTTTCCCGCGGCTCCTGCTCCACTGCTTCCACGCCGCCGCCGCCGTCGCTCGCGCCGCCGCCGCCGCCGCCGCCGCCGACCGCGGGCGCGCAGCCGACGTCCTCGTCTTCCATCGCGTTCATCGCGTCCTTCACCGCGTCGTCGTCGTCGTCGCCGCCGCCGCCGCCGCCGCCGCCGTCTCCGCCGCCCTCCGCCGCGCGCTCCATCGCGAGATGCTTCAGCGCCCTCTTGTACGACTGCCACTTGAACGTCTCGTTCGTCGTCATGCCTTTGCTTATCATCCACAGGTGGTACCCCAGGAACGCGCCCAGCGCGATCACGAGGATGTACAGGAACGCGGCGAGGCCGAGAATGGGCGCGAAGTGCCACAGCGCGAACCGCGCGAACAGCGCGTAGTCCTCGGTGAGCTTCGTCGGCGTCCCGTCCTTCCCTTCGAACCCGACGTCCCACAGGCCTCTTCTCGAGATTTCATTTCTCACGCACGACAACGCCACCGTTCCCGCGTACGCGCACATGACGACGTGTATCGCGAGGAAGCTCACGAAATACCGCAAGTTATTCTCCCCGATCGAGTTGTTCATCCACCCGCAGAAGTGGTCGAACCGCGCGATGCGTCGTTTCGTGACCCGGCAGTACTTGGACCGCGCGGGCGCCACCACCCCTAGCGTCTTGCACACGATCGGATGAAACAGCGTCTCGTCGTGCGGGTACGCGGCCGCCATCGCCTCGTAGTTCTCCGCGGTGATCGTCCCCGGGTCGGACCAGCACACGACGAGCCACGTCGAGATGCTCGTAAACATCAGGATCGGTATCGAGAGCTTATCGAACGTCCCGACGAGGTCGTACACGCTGGTCCAGTACGCCGCGTACCCGCCCATGACGAGCGCGAGGTAGACGAGCTGCATCGCGGGGTTTGGGCGGTTGCACAGCCACTCGTCGCACGCGGACGCGAGCCGCACCCCGCGCGCTTCCCCGAGCGCCCTCCTCGCGACGAAGCTCCCGCACAGGCAGCAGCCCTCGGTCATGTAGTAGTGCGCCCTCTCCACGATCGTGCCCTCGAACATCTCCGCCTCGCCGAAGAGGAGGAGGAAGAGCACCGCGCCGAAGATTCCAAAGTACGCGTACAGGACTGGCCACACCATCGCGTGCGCCATCGCACCACCGGGGCGGGCGAGGGGGAAGGCGGCGCGCGGACGCGGACGCGGACGCGCGGCGCGGGGTGATGAGCGATCGCGCGAGGTGGTGTGGCGCCCCGCGATGGTCCTCCGACGCGGGATCGAAACGTCCTTTCGCGTTTCAACACACAGCTGGCACTTTCGGCACCTCAAGTCGCGCAGTTCGCGCCGCACGCGTGATGGTCGCGACCGCGTCTCGACCCCCGTGCGTCGCGGTCGTCCGCTCCGCGTCCTCCTCCCGCGTCCGCGCTCGCGCGTCGTCGTCGTCGTCGCGAACGTCGCGCGTCGTCCGCATGCGCGCGTCGTCGTCGTCGTCCGCCTCCTCCGGCGCCGAGACGACGCCCATCCTGTTTCTCGACCTCGACGGCGTTCTCAACCGCACCGCGACGGCGCCGCAGATCAACCTCGAGCAGGACAAGGTGAACCGCCTCCGCGACGTCCTCGCGGACACGAACGCGGAGGTCGTCCTGAGCACGTACTGGCGGTGCTTCGAGGACTACGTCGCGTACGCGCTCGGTCGCATGGGCGCGCAGGGCGAACGCGTCGTCGGACGCACGCCGGGCGAACCGCACCTCATGGACAGCGTCGAGCACGACGCGAACGTCAGCTCGAGCCGAATCGAGGAGGTGCGCGCGTACCTCGTGACGCGGTTCGGCGAGGACGAGAGCGCGTGGCCGCGGTTCGCGATCGTGGACGACAAGCAGGTCGTCCCGGAGGAGGGACACGCGTGGAGCGCTCGATTCGTGAAGACGACGCACGACGTGGGGCTGACGGAGGAACGCGCGGAGGCGCTGCGGGCGGCGCTGCGCGCGCCCGCGACGGTCGCCGCGCGATGACGATCGATCGACGATGCGTTAGGTACAGTACTATAATACGTTATGTGTTATATATTTATCATAAGGTATCATCCGGGGGCGGCGGGGGCGGGGACCCGCGCAACGGCCGACGCGTCAGCGTCGGCCGCGCGACATCCCTCTCCGCGGACCCCGGCGGGAGTTCGCTCTGCGCGAACGACGTCAGCGGCGTCGCGCGGCGCGCGGCGACTCTCGGCGCGCCGCCGTTGACCGCCTTGGCGACTTGGTCCGCCATCCGCGCCTGCGCCTGCTCGAGATGGCCGAGAATGGAGCGCTGCGAGCGCTCTTGGAACATCCTCTGGGCCTCGGACATCTGAGAGAGGATGTGCGTGATGCTGCCGACTTGCGTCGCGAGGTCGCCGACGGACTTCTCGAGCTTGTCGAGCTCGACGCCGCCGCCGCCGCCGGACGCGAGGACGACGCCGCCGCCCCTCGCGCCGCCGCCTGAACCGCCGCCCGCGCCCATCGCCGCGAGCCCGCTGCGAAGTTCCGAGCGAAGCTCCTCGATGCTCCGGCTCGCGCTCGACGCCGCGGACTCCGCCGCGATGGCCGCGTTCCTCGCGCTGCTGATGCTCCGCGCGGCGTCCGGGATTATTGCCGCGCCGCCGCCGCCGCCGCCGTCGCCAAACGGCGGTGTCATCAGATTCGCCGCGCCGGACGCCCTGGGGCCCTCGAAGTTCATTCCCCCGCGCATGCTCGCCTCCCGCGACGGCGCCGCGCTGCCGGACCGCACGCTCGCGGGCGCGGGGGTCATGAACTTCAGACCCTCGATCAAACCCTCCCCTTTCAGCGTCGAGATCGGCCCGCCCGTGAGCAACGCGTCCATCTTCTGGTGCAGCGAGTACAGCGACTGCCCCGTGCGGTGGTGCAGCACGTCGATCGCGCGCGCGGCGTAGTTGGTCGGGTCGAACCTTCGGATCTGCGACGAGAACACGCCCACGGTGCCCGCCTCGGTCGCGACGGCTTGCTGCTCGATGCGCGTCCGGCGGCCGCGGAACAGCCGCTGGATGTAGGACGCCGCGTTGAGCTTCTCCGTCCACGCCTTGCTCGCCGTTTCGCCCTGTCGCACGATCCCCTTCCCGTCCTCGCCGTATATCATCTTCAGCTTCCTGAGGTAAAACTCCGGGCGCTCGTCCATCGCGGAGGATAAATCCGCGCGCACGCCTTTGTCGCGCAGTTCTTTGTACGCCGCGCAGTACGCCATCGTCTCGTCGAAAAACACGCGCTTCACGGACAGCTTATAAAAGTGCGCCTTCATATCCGGGAAGTAGTTCAGCGAATTCATCAAAACCTCGCGATCGAACGAGTACAGATCCACGAACGTGACCGCGTGCGCGCTGTACGCCACCTTGCCCTCTTTGTACAGGCACTCGACGCAAAACACGGACCCGGTCGTCATGATCTTTTGGCGACAGATCGCGACGCCTTTCCGTACCATGAACATGCGGTCGCACCAATCCCCGGGCACTAAGATCTTCTCCTGCGGCGGGAACGTCTGCTCCCTGACGCTCATCGTGAGCTGAATCACGAGCGCCTCCGGGCACTCCTTGAAGAAGTCCACCTTCGAGATCCACGTGTTCATCTGCATCGTGATCTCCCCCCTGAGCGCCGGCGAGAGCTGCGTGAGGAGGTTCGTGTGCTCCTCCACCTGCGAGTGCGACAGCCGGTACTTGAAATACTCCCTCAGACGCACTCTGAGCTCTTGCTTGATGTTCCCCTCCGCGACGAACGCGTTGAGCTCGCCCATGAGCTGATAGAACCGGTTCACCTTTTGATTCCGCGTCTGAATCACGTTGGACACGGCGCCGATGATGTACCCGTAAATAAACGCCCCGATGAGCATCGCGATGGAAACAAACACCCTCTCCGTCGTCGTGCTCGGCACGATGTCGCCGTACCCTATCGTGCTCATCGTCATCGCGGACCAGTACAGCGCGGCGACGTACAGCTCGACGTACGGCACGATGCCGCGCGGGTCTTGGCCCTCGCTGAGCCTTCCGCTGACTAAGTACGAGTTGAAACTCGTGTAATGGAGCCAGCTAAAGTCGCTGTCTTCAATGTCCGCGACCATGCCGAACGCGCACGCCATCCAGTGCGAGGACATCACCGCGAGGAGCGCGAACTTGAAGAGCTCGAGGAGGGAGTAGTCGATCGTGTACAAGACTTCGATCCTCTGGAAGATTCGTCCGGCGCGGAGCACGCGCAGGAGCTTCATGAGCCGCAGGAGACGTAAGATGCGCAGAATTTTCAAGTTGGACACCGAGGAGTTATCCGACAGGAGCGAGATCAGGTCGTACGGCAGCACGGACACGACGTCTATGGGGAACCACCCCTTGAGGTACATCCGAATGATCGTCCCGTGGTGGAAGATGAGCTGCCCGTCCACCGGGTTCGGGACGGCGACGAAAAAGTTCAAGACGATGTCGCAGACGAACAGAAAGTCCACGCATCGGTTGATGAAGAACAGGGCGTTCAGTTTCGTGGGGAGGAACGCGACCTCGACCGGGGTCACGATGGACGTGAACATGAGCAGGACCATCATGACCACGTCCCAGTGCCGCATGTACCACGCGCGCGGGGAGATGATGTACTTCCCTTTCTCGCGGAACAGCGGGTGGTTCTTCATCCGGTCCTCGTGTCTCTTCTCCTTCTCCAGCGCGGTCAGCGAGTCCGTGGACGCGTTGCGGGAGCCGCCGCCGTACTTGACGCGTCGCTGGTCGTCCGTGAGCTCGTGGCCAAACTTTCTCGAGAGAGAATCTCGTTCTAAATTAGACGAGGAATCGCGCCCCCCCCCGGATCCCGACGGCCCGGGCATCGCGACCTGGCCGGGGAGGGTGATCTCGCCGTCGCTCACGGCGCCGCCGAAGCCGTCGTCGAACTGATTCAGGAGGGAGACGAAGCGAGGGACGAAGCGAGCGTCAGATAAGCGTGGTTTTTGTTCGTTATCGTGAAGAGTTGTAGGCAGGCCGTGTCCTTGCCGTTGGAACTGAATGTTGTGCGGGGGGGGGGCGTCGCGGTCGACCGAGGAAAGGCACGCACCCGCCCGTCGCTGTCGCTGTCCGACTCCATCGCGTATTTATCGCGGTTGGACGGCATCGCGATCGCTCAACCCCGTCTAGGGACCGTCGGAATCCCGCGCGCGCGAGGGATTCTCGTTAGATAATTTTAATTGCAGCGACGAGCGACGAGAGCGAAGCGTCGATTCCGGGATCGCGCGCCGAGGTCGCGGCGTCCTCCAGCTCGCGGTCACGCCGCCGCGCCGCGCCGCGGTCGTCCTCCCGCGTTCGCGCGCGCCCCGGGAAGATATTACGCGGTGCGTCTCCGTGCGCGCGCGTCGCCCGCGTGGGGCGTTTTGCCGCGCGTCCGACGGCATGCACGCTTTTCTACCTGCAGAGACACCTGCCGTCAGCAACAACGAACAATGACTCGTCGCGAGTGTTCGCGAGTTCACGAAATCGCGGGCTTCGGCGCGCGGCACAGCCCCCCGCACGGCACGGCAGCCGCGCGGCACCCCCGCCAGGTCGGGCGCGAACGAACGCGACGATCTTCTCGCCGCGATGACCGGCGTCGGCGCGTTCATCGGCGGCAAGTGGGAGCCGAACGCGGTCGTGACCGTGGAGAAGGGCGCGCACGTGCCGTTCCACCCGACGCTCGACGACGTCAGCGATCAGACAAAGGCGGCGTTCAGCGCGGTCGCCGCCGCGCGCGTCGCCGCGAAGCTCGAGAAGAAGGCGAAACCGATGGAGTTCCAGGCGAAGCTCGAGGCCGCGGCGCAGCTCGCGCTGGACGCGGAGGCGCACGAGGCGAGGGCGCGGCTGCGGAAGAAGAAGCGCGCGCGGGACAAGTCGCCGAGGCGAAGGAGGAGGAAGAAAAAGCGGAGGAGGGACGATTCCTCGAGCGACGACGACTCGAGCGACAGCGACTCGTCGTCGTCGTCGTCGTCGTCCTCGAGCTCGTCCTCGAGCTCGTCGTCGGAGGAGAGGAGGAGACGGAAGAAGAAGAGGAAGAAGTCCAAGAAGTCCAAGAAGTCGCGGCGCTCGTCCTCGTCGTAGCTGCGTGAGATAGCCCGTAGTCGTAGCGCGTCGCGTCGATGTCATTTACGATGTGAAGACGAGATCTGAGAAAGTTATTCCCTCCAAACGACGCCGCGCCTCCGCGCAACCCCCACGACGCGCGCCGTCCGTCATGGGGCGAAAGAAGAAAGGCGGCGGCGACGGCGCGCCAAATCCCGCCTCCGCGGACGCGGAGTGGGAGGACGAACTCACGGCGCTGCAGGCCATCTACGAGGACGACTTCGCGTTCGACGAGCGCGAGCGAAGGCAGTTTCGCATCGTCGTGACGCCGCCGTCGGACGCGTCGCCGCCGTCGAGCCCCGCGCGCGCATCGCCCGCGTCGCTCCTCGCGACGACGACGACGACATGCGAGAAGAGCGCCGTCCGCGCGGTCATGGTCGTGAAGCACGCGCACGGGTACCCGAGGAAACCGCCCGTCGTGAGCCTCGACGCGGAGGAGAGCGTCGGGATCTCGCCGAGCGCGTTGCGCGCGCTGGAGCGCGCGCTCGCGGCGCAAGCGAACGACCTCGCGCGCGAGGGCGAAGTCATGGTGTTCAACCTCGCGGAGGCGCTGCGAGAGCGACTCGCGAGCGCGATTGAGGACGAGAGCAGCCTGTGGGACGCGATGATGCACCGCGAGACGGACGCGCGGCCGGCGCCGCCGCCGGCGAACGCGTCGGCGGGGGCGGCGGCGGCGGCGGCGACGCCCGCAGCGCTCGAACGCGAAGACGACGACGACGACGACGACGACGACGACGTCGAGGCGTACGGCGAGGCGTTCGACGACGACGACGACGACGACTGGGAAGAAGTCGCCGCGGCCGCCGCGACCGCCGCGTTGGGCGGCGACGGCGGCGGCGGCGGCGGCGGCGGGCTCGGCGGGCTCCCGCGCGTCGCCGCGCCGCGGGCGCGTCGGACGCGGTCGACGAAGACGACGAGGACGACGCCCGCGCCCGCGGGGGACGTCGACGTCGACGTCGACGAGCGCGCGGCGCCCGGCGTGACGACGACGACGACGACGACGACGACGTTGAAGAAGAGTAAGAGCGTCCCGGTCGAGCGGACGAGACCGTCCGCGCCCGCGGCGTCGCCCGGCCGAGGCGCGAAGAGCGACGCGTCGTCCGAGAGCGAAGAGAGCCAGATGGAGGAGAGCGACTCGAGCGACTCGAGCGACTCTTCGGGGTCCGAGTCGGCGGAGGACTCGCAGGACGCGAGGGACTGGCTCGCGATGGACGCCGCGTCCGCGTCCGACGGACGTCGTCGAGGCGCGCGCGAGGCTGCGTTCTCTTCCTCCGTCGGCGGGTCGTCCTCCGACCTCGTCGACTCGCTCGTTCGCGGGCTCTCGTTCTTGGGCAGCGCCGTGCACTCGTTCGGCGACGCGAGAGATGAGGAAGACGACGACGACGACGACGACGACGGATGGATGCGCGACGACGACGGCGACGACGACGCCGACGTCGTCGGCGGACGAAAGAAAAAGGGCGGCGTCCCCGGACGGAGGCGCGAGCAGATGCTCCACCTCCTCGTCGGCCACCTCCTCTCGCTGCTGTGCGAACGCGACGGCCCGCTGCCTCACGCGCTTCCCGCGCTCGCGGCGCAGTTACGCGCGTGCGGCGTCATCCCGCGGTGGCTGCGCGAGGTGCTTCTGCACCGTCCGCGGCATTTTCACCGCGCGTTCAGGAGGGCGTTCGACGCGGAGGATCGCGCGGCGGCCGCGAGCGTGGACGCGGCGAATCCGGCGTTCGCGTGGGCGGCGTCGAAATTTTGGCTCGGGGGAGAGAACGTCAACGTTAATAACGTCAACGTCAACGCGGCGACGAAGCGCGTCGTCGGAGCGCCCGCCGGGGCTGGGTTCGCCGCGCCGCCGCCGTCGAGCCCCGGGAAGAGTCGGCTGTCCTCCGTCGTCGCGGCGGCGGCGGACCGCGCGGGCGGGGCGGGCGGGTCGCGACCGACCGACCAACCCCAGCCCGCGCTGCCGCCGTCTCGGTACGCGCTCGACTTTCAAGAGATTCGACAGCTCGGCCGCGGCGCGTTCGGAAGGGTCGTGCTCGCGGTGAATCGTCTCGACGGGCGCGAGTACGCGATCAAAAAAGTGCGCATGGCGACGCGGGGCGGGAACCCGGTCTCTCCCGCGGCCGCGGCGAGGGTGCTGCGAGAGGTGGCGACGCTCTCGAGGCTCGAGCACGACGCGGTGGTGCGGTACAACCAGGCGTGGATGGAGGAGGCGAGCGAACCCGTCGCCGGCGCGCGGCGGAAGAACCGCGACCGCGGCGGTCGCGCGCTCAGTGTTGACAGCGGCGGCGGGACGTCCACGGACGAGGCCGCGGCGTGGGGTGTCACGGAGACGACGGACGGGGACGGGGGGACGACGACGACGACGACGATGACGACCCCGGGCGGGTCGCGGCATCTCTCGCGGTCGGCGGCGGCGGCGGGCGCCGGAGGCGGCGAGTCGGCGTCCGCGACGACGCGAGTGATGTGGCTCCACATTCAGATGGAATACTGCACGCGGACGCTGCGCGACGTCTTAGACCGCGAGGCGGCGACGAACGCGCCGATCGACGAGGAGCGCGCGTGGGCGTGGGGACGGCAGATCTTAGAAGGCCTCGCGCACATCCACGCGCAGGGGATCGCGCACCGGGATCTCAAGCCTGGCAACATTTTCGTGGACGCGCGCGGGAGGTTAAAAATCGGCGACTTCGGGCTCGCGAAGTTCGACGCCGGGAAAGGCGACAACGACGACGAGGACGACGCTGACGAGGACGACGACGACGGTAAGGTTAGTGGCGAGGACGGCGTCGACGTCGACGACGCGGACGCCACGGGCGCGGTCGGGACGTATCTGTACACCGCCCCGGAGGTGGACGCGGGTTCGTTCCGGCGGAGCGGCAAGGTTGACCTCTTCAGCGCGGGCGTCGTGTTTTACGAGATGTTACGGCGGTTCTCGACCGGGATGGAGCGCGCGGTGGAGTTAAACGCGCTTCGCGCGCCGCCAGTGCCGGGGAAGAGCGGCAAGGAGCGTCTGCCCGCGGACTTCCGGGCGAAATACCCGGCGCAGAGCGCCCTGGTCACCGCGTTGCTGTCGCCGGATCCGAACGAGCGCCCGTCCGCGACTGAGGTTCTCAAGAGCGGGTTCCTTCCCCCGAAAGGCGGCGACGAGGCCCTGGAGGAAGTCTTGACCGCGGTCGAGAAAGGCGGCGCGGAGCACGACCGCGTCGTCGAGCGGCTGCTCGGCGACGGCAGCGCGGGCGCGCGCGTCGCCGCGAGGGCGGCGGCGGCGGAGAGAGGCGCGCCGGAAGCCGTCGACGGCGCCGCCGGCGAGAAGATGCTCGCGACGCTCCGCGCGGCGTTTCGAAGGCACGGCGCGTCGCCGCTGTCGTCGCGCGTGGTGTCGTGGGCGCGCGAGGGCGGCGGCGGCGGCGGCGGCGGCGGCGCGGCGGCGGGGGAGGAAGGGCACCGTCTCCTGACGCGATCGGGCGCGCTCGTCGTCTTGCGACGCGATTTACGCTCCGCGATCGTGCGGCAGGTCGCCGCGGAGGAAGCGACGTCGCTGCGCGCGTGCTGCGTCGGGATCACGTTCCGGTCCGGCGGGGGCGGCGGCGGGGAGAAGCCCGCGGGTCCCGACGGCGAGGGTAAAGTAAACGGCGGCCGCGGCGGACTCCCGCGCGAGCACGTCCAAGCCGACTTCGACGTCATCGCCCCGAAGGACGGCGCGGACCCTTCGATCGCGGAGGCGGAGTGCGTGAAATGCGTCTGGGACGCGCTCGTCGAGCGCGGCCTCGAACCCAAGGTGACGCTGAACCATCGCAAGGTGCTCGCATCCGGGTGGGTCAAGACGGGGGTGCCTCCGGAGGCGAGGGCGCGCGTCGCCGCGATGCTGCGTCGATACGCCGCCGCTGCGGAGCCCGCGGAGACGCCGAGGGTCGTCGCGGGGCTGGCGTCCGTCGGGAAGCAGACCCCCGCGGTCGCGGCGAAGGTGGCGTCGCTGCACGCGCTCGCGTCGGACGACGCGCGCGCGGCGGTGGAGTACCTCCGAGACGCGTGGTCGGACGCGGAGGGCGCCGCCGCGGTGGCGAACGCGTTGCGGCACGTCGGCGACGTCGCGACGCACCTCGGCTCCATGGGCGTCCCGGCCCACGCGATCGCGTTGGCACCGTTTTTGCCTCCCCCGGAGAGCTACCACGCCGGCGCGTACTTCGAGATCACGGTCCGGTCGACGGGGAAGCGCGTCTGCGTCGCCGCGGGCGGGAGGTACGACGGATGGATGCAAGCCGCGTGGACGGCGCGCGGCGCGGGCGCGGCCGCCGGCGCGCCCGCGCCCGGCGGCTGCGGCGTCTCCGTCGCCGTGCGCAAAGCCGCGACGCTCGCCGCGGCGGCCGTCGGCGGCAGCGCGGGCGGTTCGGCTTCGTCCTCGTCCTCCGCGGCCGCGACGGACGTGCTCGTGTGCGCGCGCGGAGGCGGCGGGTTACTCCACGAGCGCCTCGCGCTCGCGAGCGATTTGTGGCGCGTCGGCGTGAGAGCGGAGACGACGCCTTCCCCCTCGCCGAGCGCGACGGAGCAGTACCAGCACGCGAACGCCAGAGGCGCGCGGTGGATGGTCACGATCGATCACTCGCTGTTGATCGCGGGCGAGCGCGTGCGCGTGAAGTCGTTGACCGGGGGCGGGGGGTTCGGAAGAGGCGCGGAGAGGGACGTCCCGAGGGACGAAGTCGTCGAGGTGCTGCGCGGGGCGCTGTCGAAGACGCGCCGGCGGGAGGAGTGATGAAGAGCGTTCGGTCGCTCGTTCGTAGATGATTGCAATCGCCACGCGAGCGTTATGATACAGTACACGTAGTCGTCGTTCCTCTGCGCTTCCTTCTTGAGCTTCTTCTCGAGCCTCTTCTACTGCCAAACAGACGGGTTCACAGGAAAGCATTTACAGGTAACTTATCGCTGATTTCCGGTCGCTTCGCGCTCGCGGCGGAGGGCACTCTTCGAGACGCGCGCGCGCGAGCACGCGTGAATGAGCCCGTCGCGCGCGGCGACCGCGGCACTCGTTCTCACGACCATCGGCACCGCCGCGGGGATCGCGTACATTCACTACGACCAGTCCGCGGAGCGACAGGTGCGCGCGTCGTTCGATCGATCGGTCGTCCGCGCCTCGCGTCCCCTCATCAGTCCAGATCGTCGTTCCGGCAGACGACCACACTCACACTCGCCCCCGCTCCCCCCATCCCATCCACAGCGGCTTCACGAGGGCGTCATCCGCGACGAGGAGCTCTTGAAGAGAAAAGAAGCGCAGATCAGCAGAAATGGCGGGCGGCTCCCGTCGTCGTCGCGCGGATGACCCGAAAGCCGACGACGACGACGACGACGACGCGAAGTTGTCCGCGACGATCATCGATCGCCGACGACGACGCGACGTCTTCGTCCTCGCGCTGTGCCTCCTCCTCCCGACGCTCCTGGCGCTCCCGCGGCTCGTCCGCGAGGTAGGCGAGAGCGCGCGCGCGGTCGTCCTCGCGATCGCCCCCGCGTCGTTCCTCGCCTACCTCGCCGCGAAGCGCCTGACGCGAACGATCGCGCGTCTCACCCTCCGCCGCGGCGTGCACGGATTCGACGTCAACAAAGCCGGGACCCGCGCGGGCGACGTCCGCGTCCCGGAAGCGACCGGCCTCGCCCCCGGCTGCGTCTACCTCGTCGCGGTGACCTTCACGCAGTGTCTGCACCTCTTCCTCGGCGGCGCGGAGGCGGCGTCGTGGGCGTTGGAGCACAACTCCGCGCTCGCCACGGTGGGCTTCGGCGTCTTCCTCGGCTTCGTCGACGACGTCCTGGACGTTCCGTGGAGAGCGAAGATGCTCGTCCCCGCGTTCGCGTCGCTGCCGCTGTTGCTGTCGTACGCGGGGGGGACGACGATCTTGGTGCCGCGGCCGGTGCGGTGGGCGCTCGGGGACGATTGGATCCGGACATCGGACGGGAACAACCTTCTCGACCTCGGATGGGCGTATTACGCGTACGTGTTTTTACTCGTCATATTCTGCGCCAACTCGATCAACATCCACGCGGGGATCAACGGTCTGGAGATTGGCCAGAGCGTCGTCATCGCGGCGGCGATCGTGTACTTGAACGTGAGCACGATCGCGCGCGTCGGCGACGTCGAAGGCGCGAGCGGCGGGGAGGTGGGGATCAGCGGAGGAGGAAGTAAGAATAAGGCGGCGTATTCGGCGGCGGCGGCGGCGCTCGCGGCGGCGCGTCAGACGCAACATGCGCACGTCTTCAGCCTGTGCCTCGCCGGGCCGTTCCTCGCCGTGAGCTTGGGGTTGCTGACGCACAACTGGTACCCGTCGAGGGTGTTCGTCGGCGACACGTACACGTACTTCGCGGGGATGACGTTGGGCGTCGTCGGCGTGTTGGGCCACTTCAGCGAGACGCTCGTGTTGTTCTTCCTGCCGCAGATTTTCAACTTTTTGTACAGCTCGCCGCAGCTGTTCAAGCTCGTGCCTTGCCCACGTCACCGCCTCCCGAAGCTCGACGCGGCCACGGGGCTGCTGCACGCGAGCAAGGCGACGCCGACGCGGTATAACATGAACCTCGTGAACGCGTACCTGAGGGCGTTCGGCCCGCAGACGGAGCGCGACTTGTGCGTCGCGTTGGTGTCGCTTCAGGCGGCGTGTTGCGGGTTCGGGTTCCTCGCGAGGCACGTGTTGACCGGGGTGTGGAAGTGAGGCGAGGCGAAGGCGCAGAGAGAGGGCTGCTAGGGTTTCGCGTCGTGTTGTCATAACTTATTAGTCTATCGTAGTCGTGCTATCGTCGCGTCACGTCGTCGGGATCGTGACCTTGAGCTCCATGCGTTTGGACGAAAACTTCGCCTTCGCGTCCTCCGCGCGCGCGGCGCGCGGGAGCTTCAGTTTCAAGTCGTACTCCTCCGATCGCAGCGCGAGGACGTCCGCGCCGACGTCCAGGTCGACCGCGTCCAGGCCGCCCTTCAACATCGGGAGCTGCACGCGCACCTCGATCGCGAGCTCGCCGCCGAGCGTGGTCTCCGCGACGACGTGCGCCGGCTCTGTCCTCGCCGCCGGGGGCGTTTTCGACGGCGCCTTCGTCTTCGCCGCCGCGACGCCGCGAACGCGCGACGGGTGCCCGGTCCCGATCTCCCTCAGCCCGCTCCCGGGCTCGCTCCCCTTGGCGTACACCCCTCTCTTCGCGGTGTCCAGCCTCCCGGTCGCGGCGTACTCGTTCGTCACCGCGCGAAAGTCCTCCCCGGTGATCGCCCCCGTGTCGACGACGTGACACTTACTCCGCACGCTCTCCGGGATGTGCCCGAGCGGGTCGTACTGCTCCCCGGGCTTCGGGATGCCCTCCGCGGAGCCGTCGGGGTAGAGCTCCGCGCCCGCGCCGGAGGAGCCGGTCAGGAAGCCCTTCTTGATGACGGCGGCGCCGTAGCGGCGTCTCCCGCTCGGTTCGCGCTTCGTCGTCGCCGGCGCCGCCGTCGTCGTCGTCGTCTCGCTCGACGACGCGTCCCTCCCCCCACCCGCCGCCGCCGCGTCGTCGTCGCCGCCGCCGCCGCCGTCCCCCGCGAACACGGGAAACGCGTGCGTCTTCTCCGAGCACTCCCCGTTCGGCCCCTTATACCGCGCGTTCTCCAACACGCTCCATCGCCCTCTGAGGGCCGTTCCATACGAAGCGATGTCGGGGTGGAGTTGAAAGGCGTCAGTTGGAGTTGAAAGGCGTCGAGGGCGGGTATTGAACGCGAGGGGTGGGAGGAGAGACACGCCGAGAAAAGTCCTTAAGGATCGGCGTTCACCACGCGAACGGGGTCGTATGAGAACCAGTGTATAGAACGCGCCTGATCACTTTGATCCCGTGGTCCTCCTCCACGTTCTTGACCGCGATGTCGACGAGGTAGTCGCGATAGTGCGCCGCGGCGACGCCCTTCCCGCCGCGCAACGCGCGCTCCACGACGTCCGGGTGGAAGATGGCGTCCACCGCGGTCGCGTCTCGGCCTTCCGCGTCGACCATCGCGCGCGACGGGCCGACGAGGACGGGCACGCGCGCGTTCGCGAGCCCCCACGCGTCCAGGTGTTCCGTCGTCACCGGCGCGAGGTTCGCGCCGCACACCGGGTCTATCCTCGCGTGCGAGCAGACGTTGATGAAGACCTTCCCGCCGGCCTGACGAGGAAGGAGGGGGGTTTAGGGTTTAGCGGGGGGAGGGGGGGAGGAGGTCAGACGGAGGGATCGACGATCGGTCGCGACGACGGCGGGTTATCGATCGGGAACGCGCGAGCGCCGCGCGAACGTTGACCCGGGCGTCGTCCGCGTCCGCGCGCGGCGCGCACCTCGATCCACCGCTCGCGCTGGGCTTTGAGGCAGAACCCCGCGGTCGGGGTGAGCATGACCGACCCCGGGGGGGCGCGCGGGTCGTGCATCGCGCGGCCGGGCGCGCACCGCGGAGTGAACGCGAAGAAGCATCTAGAAAATATACTTTCATATGAAAAGTTGCCAACAGCTGGCTGGCGAAAGACGCGTCGTCACCTCCCCGGAAGCTTGCGCCTTCGGATCTCCTCGATCTCGTGCACGAGCGCGACGACGCGTTGTTTCGTCTCCTTCAACTCCGCCTCGCAATCGCCGCCGAGCGCGCCGACGTTCCCTCGCTCGCCGCCGCCGCCGCCCTCTTTCTCTTTCACGTACGAACTCAAGATCTCGATGCGTTCCGTCGGCATGACGAAGATCCCATCCTTCTTCGTCTTCACCGCCTCCATCGCCCGCAGCGTCTCCTCCCCGCTGATCACCTTCCCGAACACCGCGTACTCCTTGTCCAAGTGCGGCGCGTCGCCCAACAGTATCGAGAAGGACGACGTCGCGCTGTTCGGGTCCGCGTGTCGCCCCATGGACAGGATACCTCGCGCGTGCTTCACGTCGCTGAACTCCCCCGGGAGCGTCCGTCGCGCGATCTCCCTCTGGTACGCGTCCAGCGGCGCGCTCCGTCCGCCGCTCGCGACGTCCGCGACTTGCGCGACGAACCCGGCGTCGACCCTGAAGAAGTGGTTCGTCGTGTACAGACCGCGGCGCGCGAGATCGAGGATGTGGGCGACTGTCGTGGGTGCGACGTCGGGGAAGAATGCCATCTCGATGTCGCCCTTCGTGGTCTGGAACACCAGGCGCTCGTCCGAGAGGCGCGGCGACGCGCGCGCGAAGGAAGGGAACGCGCAAAACGCGAGGAGCGTCAGCGCGAGGAGGAACGACGCGCGCGTCGTCGTCATCGTGCGGAGCGCGGGGGGGGATGTGTGTGTTGTGAAGTGACTTCATTGAAGTTGAAGTGACGTTTATATTTCACCAGCGCGCGCATCGGATCAGACGACCGCGCGCGAGCGAAGCGATGACGCCGCCGTGAACATGGAGCCGCCTCAGCACGGCGTCGCCGCGACCGCGGCCGCGGCGCCGCCGCCGGTGGACCCGCTCGCGTTCGATCCGCGCGCGGGCGAGGACGAGGACGCCGCGACGACGACGACGCGTCCGCGCGAGGAGGACGAGGTCGTCCTCGCGCTCGGCGACGAGTACGACGAGACGCGCTGGGCCGCGAATAACGCGACCGCGACCGCGTCGTCGTCCGCCTCCGCCTCCGCCGCCGCCTATACCGCCGCTCCCTCGATATACTACCGGCGCATGCGTCCGTCGGACTGGAAAGAGACCGTGCGGTGCCATCGCGCGCTGTTCCCGATCGAGTACGAGGCGTCGTTCTACTCGAGCTCGATCAGAGAGGAGCTCGGGATCATCACTCTCGCGGCGATGGAACGACGCCCTCGCGTCGGCGGCGGCGGCGACGAGGAAGCGATGATCGGCGTCGTCACCGCGCGCGTGCGGCGAACCGGCGAGACCCCGGAGGAGTGCGACGTCCTGATGGACCGGCTCCCGCCGACGGCGCGGCGCGTCCACTTCCCTCCGACGACGCCTTATTCGCCGCCGCCGTCGGACGCGTCGGATCCGACGTTCCCGCCGCCGCTCATCCCGCCGCCGATGCCGTACGTCTACCTCCTCACCCTCGGCGTCCTCGACACGCACCGCCGACGCGGCATCGCGAGCGAGCTGCTGAGACGCGTCTGCCGCAGAGCCGCGGAGGAGCGAGGGTGCGCGCTCGCGTTTCTCCACGTCATCGCGCACAACGCGGACGCGATGCGATTCTACGAGCGGATGGCGTTCGTCCGCGCGATGCGGCACGAGAACTTCTATCGGCTCGCGCTCGCGAACGGACCGGACCCGGGGCGGACGCTCTACGACGCCGTCTTGTTCGTGCGCCGCGTCGACGTCGACGACGCGGACGCGGACGCGGAAGCGGAAGCCGACGAGAGGCGGCGACGGCGGCGGTCGTCGCGACGGACGCCGCCGCTCGCGGCGCTGGCGAGGGCGTTCGACCGCGCGTATCGGTGCGCGAGGCAACTCGTGGTCGCGTCGTGTCGGCGGCGGCGCGGGAGAGGGGCCCGGGGGAAGATCGCGGACAGTCCGAACAAGGTGATCTGACTGCGGAAGATGCGTATCCTTTAGTCTAGTACCTTCGTAGCTAGCAGCAGCCGTAGAACTGTTTGAACGTGACGAGACGAGGTGGTGATATCATACCGCTAGAAAGAATGTCTTTACAATCACGCCATCGCGTCCGCGCTAACGTTCGTGGAAGCCCACCGCGCACTTCGCGTGGGACTGGACTCTTCCGCGCCGCGCTCGCGGGAACGCGCCGCCGACCCGATCGATTCGCCGCGTTCTAATGAATGGGTGGGGAAGCTGCTACTAGGAGGAGGCGACGACGCGATCAACGGCGTCCTTCGCCGCCGTTGTTCGCGTTGCCGAACCCCCCGCGGCGCTCCCGAGGGTTCATCGCCGCTTGCTCCTTCTCCGCGAGCGCCTGCGCGGCCGTGCGCGGCTTCGCCCCCTTCTTCTTGCGCGGCGTCGACTGCTTGCGCTTCTTGATGTCCTGCGGGTTTTCAAAGTACCGGCGGCGACGCGTCTCGTTGATGTGTCCGGAGTTCATCACCGCGCGGCGGAAGCGCCTGATCGCGCTCTCGCCCGCCTCGTTCTCGCCGACGGTCACCTGCGCGATCGAACGGGGGAAGGTTGGAGGGGAGGGGCGGTCAGACGTCGTCGCGTTCGATCGATTGATTTTCAGGTTTAGGGTTATGCGCGCGAGGCGGAATGCCGCGCGACGCGAGCGGCACGCCGCGACCGTCGCCTCGGGAACGCGCGACTCGCGGCCGCCGCGACGTCGCGCGGCCGCCGCGAGCGAGCGCGTCGCGACCGAGAAGGTCGCGACGGTTCGTTGGCGTCGTCGGACGCCGCGGCGACGCGTCACGGGGTCGTCGCGCGTCGCGCCATCGCGCGCGGCGGTCGACGTCGAGACGCCGAAAGATTTAAGCCACGGCAATCGCCGAGGACGACGCCGCGACGCCGGACGCGACGCCGGACGCGACGCCGCGAGCGACGCCGCGCGAGAGAACGCATCGCGTGACGCACCTCCGCTTGGTAGGAACCCTTGAAGGCGAACATGTTGCTGAGCGCGGTTAAGACGTGAGCCATGGCGCGCGATCCTCGCGCGTCGCGTTGTGGCCGGCGTCGCCGCTGCGAGCTCAGGATAACGTGTGCCGCTCCGGTGACCGCGCGCTGCGCTGCCGCGCTGGCGGTCGAAGATGGGTCGATTGACCGACGCGACGTCGACCGGTGGCGCCGGTGAAAATCGTGGACTGACCCTAACCTTTTGGAAGGCCCAATATCGTGAGAAAGTTTTTTGCTAAATCGTCGACTGCGAAATTCTCGGTGCTGTGTTTGGGACATCACGACGCTGAAGGGAGGGAGAAGCGTCGCGCGCGGAGCACGACGAGGAGGAGGGACCTCCGCGCGTCCGTCCGGTCGATCCGCGAGCTCGAGCGCGTCGCGTCGCCGCCGCCGTCCGCCGCGGTCGTCGGTCATGACGCGCTACGACGACTACGGGTGCGTCGCGCGGGCCTTCGCGACGACCGAGAATGCAGATGCACGCTGCTGCTCGAATTGGTTTCCCCTCTCGTCTCCCTCCATTCATCCATCCCTGACGCGCGTCCGCCTCCGTCCGTCCACCCCGCCTCCATCCCGTCAGCACGACGTCGTACGACGACTACGAAGACGAGGGCATGGACGTCGACGTCGACGCGTTCGCGGCCGCGCGCACGCGCGCGCACCTCGAGACGTACGACGCGTCGTACGAAACCTACAACGCGATCGCCGCGCGCGCGACCGCGGAGGCGAGCGCCAGGGCGCTTCGATACGTCCCGCCGAAGCCGCCGCTCGCGAGACGCGTCGTGTTCGCCATGGGCGGGCCCGGCGCGGGCGTCGCGACGCAGTGCGCGAAGCTCGCGGCCGAGCGCGGCGAGGAGTACGTCCACGTGCGCGTCGGCGACGTCCTGAGACGCGCGGGCGAGGAGGGCGTCGAGAGGGACACGGAGGTGGGCGCGTTGATCCGAGGGATGCGCGTCGCGAAGGCGCTCGTGCCCACGGAGATCGTGCTCAGGTTTCTTCGAGAGGAGATGGACGCGTTGCGCGCCTCGAACAAGTGCGTGTTGATAGAAGGGTTCCCGCGGACGTTGGAGCAAGCCATCGCGTTCGAGGCCAAGGTTCGCGCCGTCGACTTCGTGCTGTTTTTCGACGGCGAGCCGGAGACGATGGCGTTACGACTGCTCAAGCCCGGGCGCACGATCACGAGAGCGAGCGTGGAGCGGCGGTATGAGCATTTCGTGGAGACGTACATGCCGATCGTGGAGCACTATAAGTCGGAGGGGATGGTGCACTCCATCGCCGCGGACGCGAGCGTCGAGGAGGTCAACGCGGACGCGTTGGACGCGGTTGCGTTGGAAAACATGACGCGGAGCGAGCTCAACCAGATGCGCGTGACCGAGGCGGCGACGAGACGTCTGGAGAACGACCCGGCGTTCGCGGGCGAGAAGACGACTATGAAGCCGCAGTGCTTCTTCTCGCACCCGTTCCCCGCGTACCTCGCCGCCGCGAGCGCGAAGAACGTGCGCGACGCGACGCGGAAGAAGGATGAGTACCAGGTGCCCGCGGTGAAAGATCTGTCCAAGTATCCGAGGAGCGGGTCGTGGAAGCGGTGGCACGCGAACCACCCGAAGAATCGGACGACGCGGCCGTCGACGAACGCGGGGTCGGTGCGGAGCGACGCGTGAGGAGAAGAGAGGAGCGATTTTCGCGCGTCGTGGTGCGGTATTTTTTACTTTCATCGAAAGGATTAGGTTAGCATCAACTTTCGACTCTTTCTCACTCGCGAGCGCGCGCGTCGACGTCGTCGACTCGTCTCGCGTCCCCGTTCGTCTCTCTCCGTGCCGTCGCGTCCGAGCCGAGTCGTCCTGCCACGACGTCTCGCCTAGGTCGCAGTCGCAGCAGGGTGATGAAGCTCACGAGTGAGCTTCTTCATCCCGGTGCGTTCTTGAATGTGTCGTGAAATCTCTCGGGCGTCGATGTTTACGTCATCACGCGAGTGCCCGAGCCGGCGACGCGGCAGTCTGAAAAAAAATTGCCGAGCCGCCGGGAAGACGTCCTTCTTCTTCTTCTTCTTCTTCTTCTTCTTCTCTCTATCCCTCCCCGGTATCTTCGTTCGTTCGCCGCTCCCGCGTCTAGTATTGGTAGAGGCGGAAGTCGCGCGAACAGGAGCGCTGTTGGATGCTTCCGAAACCAGTAAAAATTTGGCCGTAAGCTCCGCGTTTATCGCGACCCTCTTTCGTCGTCCGCGGGCGGCGCGAGCGTCGACGCGCGTGCGCGCGTATACTGACTCGCCCCGACCCGCTAGTTCATTCCCCGTGTGTGTCCCCTTTGTGTTCGTTGTTGTACAATTCAATTGTGTGTTTCTTCGTGTCTTGAAGTTACAACCGCGGCGGCGTCTGGGCGCGTACCCGTCTCGCCGCGGCGTCGTCTCGGAGAGGCGGGTTATCCCAGCCTCTGAAGCAGCCGCTGGAAGTCGTCCGACGCCGGCGGCGCGCGCGCGCCGTACGGCGCCGGCGCCGCCGGCGGCGGCGGCGGCGGCCGCGACGTCACGCTCGGACCCGCGCTCGCCATCGACAGCAGCTGCTTATTCCTCGCCGCCTGCGCCGACGCCGACGCGCTCCGACTCGCGCCGCCGCCGCCGCCGTTGACCATCGCCGCGAGCGCCTCCGGCGTGAGCAGGTTCGACTTCGCGGGCGGCGGCGGCGGCGCGTGCGATGCCGCGTTAGACGGCCGCGCGTTCGACAGCATCGACATCAGATCCGGCGCGGACGCCGCGTGATGTGGCGGGTGCGGCGGCGGCGGCGGCGCCGCCGGCGCCGGCGCCGACTGCCCGAGCATGGCCATCAGCTCCGCCCCCGCGTTCGCGGGCGGGGAGCTCCGCTGCGCGGCGGACGACGTCTTGCCGCCGCCGCCCATGAGGAAGTCCGGCACCGGCAGCGCGTCCGGCGCCGGGGAGTTGCTGAACGCGGGCCCCGCCCATCGCCGCGGCGCTTTCTGATTACCGTTTTGCTGCTGCGTCTGGTGCCCCGTCGTCTTCTGCTGGTTCAGCAGGTTGGGCGCGCTCGCGCTCCCTTTCGGCGCGGGGACAACCTTCGGCGGCTTGGTCTTCTTCGATTGCTTCGGCTTCGGCGCCGGCGGCGCCTGCTGCGCCGGCGTGGACACTTGATGCTGCAGGTTCGGCTTCTGTCGCTCGTAAGTATGCTGCTGCCGCCCCGCGTTGATATTCCCCGCGTCGGCGTAGTAATTATTGACCCCCGCGTCCGCGTTCTCGTCGCCGTTCGCGTCGAAGTACGGCACGAGGTCGCGGCCGTACCCGGGCATCGGCGCGGTGTTGTACGCCTTCTCTTGCGACGCCGCGATGAGCGCGTCGACCATGAGGTCGCCCTCGCCTCGAAACACTCGCGTCGGCGGCATTCGTTCCGCGCCCATGTAGGGTTCGTTCCCGCCGAGAGAAATAATAATTCCCGCTTCGGGAGTGTTCCTCCTCGCGCCCGCGCCCCGGATCTCGTCGCCGCGCGACTTCTCTTCCTCCCGACGCGCGCTCGCGCCGCGCCGTCCTCTCGCGCGTGTTCGCACGCGTGTCCCTCGCGCTCTCGCGTGGACGTTCGCCTCTCGCCTCTCGCGCCCGGCCGCGTTCGCGAACGACGCTCTGCGCGTGATTTGTGCCGCGGCTTCTCGAGGCGCGTCGATGATGACGAGGCATCGGCAAACGGCCACAGGCTGGCACGATGCTGCGAGGTTTCTGTGCGTTCAAACAAACGTTTTTCTCCCATCGCTCGGTTTCAAGATTTGATCGCGTCCCTTTTCAACTGTGTGTTGACCGATGAACAGTCTGACGACGCGAAGGCCTCGGCGGTATCGCTATCGCCCCACTTCCTTCGACGCGGCGCGGCGGTCCGAGGTCGAGAGGTCGAGAGGTCGAGGAAGCGTCCACGTCGTCATGCCCGCGACGGCGACCGCGTCGACGGCGTCGATCTCGTCGCGCGCGTCCGGCGGCGTCGGCGGTCGACGCGCGCATCGGCGGCGGACGCGAGGCGCGCGAGTGGGCACCGACGTCGTCGTCGCGACTCGGGCGCGATGTCGTCTTCGTCGCGACGCGCGCGACGACGACGACGACGACGACGACGCGTCGTCGTCGTCGTCGTCGTCCTCGCCGTCCGCGATCCGCCGCCGCGAGCTCGCGCTGGGCGCGACCGCGGGCGTCCTCCTGCCCCCCGCCTCCGCGTCCGCCGCGACGGGCGCGCCCCCCGCGATCGCGACGACGGAACCCGACGTGACGCACGTCGTCTTCCTCGACGTCGCGCTGTGCGACGCGAACCTCCGCGCGGACCGCGCGATGGGCGGCGGCGGCGGCGCGCTGTGCGAGAACGCCGCGCCGCTCGGCCGCGTCGAGATCGGACTCTACGGCGACGCGGTCCCGACGACGGTCGCCAACTTCCTCGCGCTCATCCCGCCGAGGTGTCCGCCGGGGGACGGGTACGTGCGCACGGTGTTCCACCGCGTGAAGAAGGGCGAGTACGTGCTCGCCGGCGCGCCGGGGTCGAACCGTCTGGGTCAGACGCAGATCCCAACGACAAGCGCGAACGACGAGGGTCGAACCGCCGGCGAGGGCGCGTTCCAGCGGTCGAACCCGGACGCGTTGAACGGTCGCGCGCTGTCGCGGCGGCACTTTCGACCGGGGACGGTGTCGCTCGCGCTCGGCGCCGCCGTCGGCGGCGGCGACGGCGGGTTCGAGCGCGCGTCGCCGACGGAATTTTTGATAACGACCGGCCCGGGTCCGGCGCCGTCGTTGGACGGCGAGAACGTCGTCTTCGGCAGGGTGTTGAGAGGGCTCGACGTCGTCGCCGCGATCGCGGACGTTCCGACGTTTAAACCGAGCGGGAACTCGATCGCGTGGAACCAAGTCGCGGAGTGGTTCGGGGACGACCGCGCCGCGAAGGCGAGGGCGGTGTGGACGAAGCCGACGAAGGCGATCGTGATAGAGAACGCGGGGGTGTTGAGCGCGCCTTGAGACGGCACCGGGCGCGGTGGGTCGAGCGATGCCGGGAACGAGGCGCGGTATGAGTAGTATCAATTGTATATTCATCATAAGGTTAAGACGATCGCGTCGTCAATCAAATCAATCTTCCGCGCCGTCGTCGTCGTCGCACGCCTGAAGCACCGCCTCCGACGCGCTCTTCGGCAGCGGCGCGTTCGGACGATGCACGAACCTCCTTATCGTGTCGCGTAAAAACCCCGCGAGCGTGTCCGGCTCGTTCTCGTACAGATGCATCAGACCCGCGCTCACGGCGACGAACAGCGCGAGCTCCGCGTGCGGCACGGCGGGCAGCAGACGCTTCGCGTTCACCGTGTTCACGAACGCGTCCACCGCGCGCGGCATCAAGTACAACGCCAGCTCGGCTCGGCGCGACTTTTTCTCCACGAACAACGCGCTCGCGGCGACAACGCCGGCGACGTAGTACAGCGCTCTGTGATCTCGCGCGAACGCGTTTCGACTCGCGCAGACCGTGGACATGTACAGACCGACGAACGCGCTGATGAACGTCGTGCTTCGCGCCGTCGCCGCGGCGGCGTTCGCGACCGTCTTCCACGGCGACGCGAGCGCCTTTCTCGCGTTTAATATCGCGTACGGGACGAGGTGTATGGACAGGTAGAACGGAAAGCACTTCCGGAACGTCGCCAGCGACGACTGCGCGACGTGCGACGCGCAGGACGGGCATCCGGTGCTTCGATGCATCGCCGCGCACGGGACGCACGGGACGAAGACGCTCGACGACATCCCGCCGGAGAGCGTCCCCGCGGCGAGCGCTTTCCCGCCGAAATCGACCGTCCCCGTCCCCAGACCCGCGGACGTCGCGCCGGGTATGAGCAGCCCGGTCAAGTCCACGGCCTTCCCGTTGCAGTTATCGCGCACCGCCGCGAGCGTCTCCTTCCCGATCGGCCCCGCTCTCACGATGAAATTCCAAAACCCCCGGTCCAACGTCTCCGGTCGCATCACGTACGAGTACATCACCTGCGCGGACGACAGCGCGAAGAGCAACACGTCGCCGTGGTCCCAGTGGCTTCCCCAGAAGTGGAACCGCCCTTTCTTCTTCTGGTTCGCGTACCCGCTCTGCGCGAGCCGAGCCATGAGATATAAGCCGTACGCGCGGCGTTTGTTCTTCTTTAAAAAAATCGACCCGAAGCCGCCGACGCCGCCGGCGAGCAGCGCCAAGCGCTTCGGGCTCATCCCGGTCCGTCGCGACAGCTGGCATCGCACCGCGTGATACCCGCCCGTGAACGATCCCAAGAACATCCCGAGGCGCACGGCTTCCTCGCGATAGAACGTGTGCTTCTCGCCGAATAAGAGCTCGATGTTCAGCGCGTCTCGCGGTCGGCCGCTGCGCGCTAATCCGACCCCGCGCGAGAACACCGCGACGCCGGCGCGGACCATGTACGCGAGCACGAACGACCGCCAGAACGACGAGAGCGCGTGTTCGGTGCACGACGTCCCGACGTGCCCGCACGCGCAGCGGTTTGTCGCGCTCGTCATCGCGTCGACGTCTTCGTTCCAGCTCACGCGTCGTCGGCGATTCGACGGCGACGCGACGGGCGATTCCGATTCCGACGACGCGAGCCCCGGAACGCCCCGCGACGCCTCGAGTCGCGCGAGCTCGCGCGACTTGGACGCGAGGAGCCGCTCGTACTCCTCGAGCTTCGCGCGCAGGGCATCGGTCGTGGACGTCGCGTCGCCGCCGCGGTCGTCGCGCGGCATCGCGGCGGGCGCGCTCGTGCCGTGGTGCCGAGAGAAAATAACGAATAATTTAATAAATCTCGTCGCGGCGCTTCCGAGAAAATTATTTTCTCTCGGCGACGCCGAGAACGACGTCGTCCCCGCGACCTCTCGCGCGCACTCACAGAGACGCCCACCGCCGCCACAGCACGATGTCCTACGCCGCGACGGGCAGCCAAGAAGGCAGCGGCCACGGCGGCGCGCGAGCGCTCGACCGCCTGCTGCACCTCTCGTCCCTGGACGACAAGTGGACGGTGGAATACATATGGCTCGGTGCGGTTTTTTCTCGTCGCCCGGCGCGGCGCGGCGCGCTTCTTTTTCTCTCGGCCGCTCTCTCGCTTCGTCGGTGGTCCGCCGCTCGCGCGTCCTCCGCGCCTTCGTGAGACCCTCTCCCGCAACGCGCGCCAACGTCCTCGCGCGCAGGCGGCAACGACGGCGACCTGCGCGGAAAGACGCGGACGCTGGAGGGTCCGATACGCGCGGTATCGGACATCCCTACGTGGAACTACGACGGCTCGAGCACGAACCAAGCCCCGGGCATCGACAGCGAAGTCACGCTCGTTCCGAGGAAAGTCTACCGAGACCCGTTCCGCGCGTTCTCCCCGTCCGCGACGACCATCCCCGGCGGCAGCACGCGCCTGCAGCGCTCGATGGCGATCCGCCCCGGCGCGCCCGGCGCGCGGGGGCCCGCGGAGATCGCGCTCGCCGCCGCCGCCGCCGCGGGAAGCGCGGGGGGCGGCGCGTCGCCGAGCGCGCCGCCGACGCCCGCCGCCGCCGCCTCCGTCGCCTCCGCGTCTCAGGTGCGTTCTATACACTGGTTCCCATACGACCGCGTCAGCGTGGTGAACGCCGATCCTTAAGGACTTTTCCCAGCACATCTCTTCGCCCAGGGTCCCTCGCTTTCAATCCCCTCCCTCGACGCCTT